>ERZ779631.212-NODE-212-length-22481-cov-8.079996_pt1 | contig 22481 bp, 18 predicted proteins | sample MGYA00514193_ERZ779631 | MGnify/ENA primary metagenome ERZ779631 (study PRJEB29562, sample SAMEA4376710) | mouse gut metagenome | isolation source: Cecum | study: EMG produced TPA metagenomics assembly of the A DSS colitis mouse model was used to assess the...
ATTTTATTAGACGGTTTTTCTACTACCGATTCTTTGGGTATGCTTTTTCAATATTTTGCCAATTGTCTTTATGATTCTGATCGCGTTTACCAATTACGGAGGCAGTACAGTTCCGCCCAAGCTGGTAGACTGGGTGGGGATTGATAATTTTGTGCAGGTGGCGACGCTGTCGCAATTCGCGCCGACTTTCATCAGAATTCTGGGCTGGAACCTGATGTGGGCGTTAATCTCCACGGCAGTCAATTATTTTGCGGGGCTTGGATTGGCGCTCCTTTTGAATAAAGACTGCGTTAAGGGTAAGGCGTTCTGGAGGGCATTTCCTATGCTCGCATATGCGGTGCCGGGATTTATCACGCTGCTCGGCTTTAAGTTCATGTTCTCTTATGGCGGACCGGTGAATCAGATTATTACAGGTATGGGGCACCATGCAGTGGGATTTCTGGATATTGATGCAAAGTGGATGGCAAGAATCATCGGACTTATAATCAATGCATGGATCAGCGTACCTTCCATTATGCTGTTGGCTACCGGCATTCTCTCTAATAGGGATGCCAGTCAGATGGAGTCGGCAAAAATTGACGGCGCCAGCGCGTTCCAACAGTTCCGTCACATTACGCTGCCTTTTGTGCTGTTTTCTACGACACCGGTTCTAATTTCACAGTTTATCGGGAACTTTAACAATTTCGGTATCTTTTTCTTCCTGAGGGGCGGGCTGTATATAGACGGTTATTTCCTTGCCAGTGATACCGACCTTCTGATCAACTGGCTGTATAACCTGTCAATCAATAATAATTACTATAATGTAGGCGCAACAATCAGTCTGGTCATTTTCATTATTACGTCATTGATTTCCCTGTTGATTTATACGAACAGCACATCCTACAGAGAGGAGGATACTTTCCGATGAAAAGAAAAACTGCGCGCATGATTGACACTGCGCTGACACATCTGATTTTGATTGCGGTCTGCTTTATATTTCTGTTTCCGTGCCTGTGGCTGATCCTTGCGTCCTTCAGCAAGTCAGGATCCATCTATTCCTTTAAGGGATTTTTTCCGCAGGAGTACAGTCTGGATACCTTCCGCAATCTGTTTACGGATACGGAAATGTACAACTATCCGCAGTGGTTTCGCAACACGCTTTTTATTGCCGTGATGAGCTGCCTGCTTGGGAGTTTTCTGGTCATCCTGACGGCATATACAATGTCCAGATTTCAGTTTGGCGGCAGAAAGATGATCATGAAGACGACATTGGTGCTGGGTATGTTTCCTTCTTTTATGGGGATGATTGCGGTCTATATTATTATGACACAATTTGGATTGATCAATAAAATGTGGGGATTGATTCTAATCTACAGCGCTAACGCGCCGATGGGGTATCTGACACAGAAGGGTTTCTTTGATACGATACCAATCTCCATAGATGAGGCGGCGAGGATTGACGGGGCAACGAATTTTCAAGTGTTTTATAAGATCAATCTGCCGTTGTCGCTGCCAATTATTGTGTATACGGCATTGACCAGTTTTGTTTTTCCGTGGAGTGATTTTATCCTGCCGAAGCTGCTGCTGAAAGAAAAGGATCTCTATACGGTAGCGGTGGGCTTGATGAATCTTGGAGAAACGGAATTTTCCCGTTTTGCAGCCGGATCGGTGTTCATTGCGGTGCCAATCGTTATTCTATACTTCTGTCTGATGAAATTCTTCGTCAACGGGATGACTTCCGGTGCAGTGAAAGGGTAGGCGGAAACAATAAAATAAGATTGCGCAAATTGCCAGAATAAGCACAGAGATAACAACATATGTTAATAACAAGAATTAGCAAGGATAGGAGCCGCTGTAAAAATATATTACATATATGAAGCAGCGGCTTTTTGTGTGGTTATGTTAAATTATATTTGGGCGTTTATGATATTGGCAGGGGTCATATACGGGGCAATTACCGGCAGGATGGAAGATATTACGAATGCAGCGCTGGATTCCGCCGGAGATGCAGTGTCTTTATGCATTACGATGATTGGCGTGATGGCACTGTGGGTTGGGCTTATGGAGATCGCACAAAAGTCCGGCTTGATTGCCAAGCTGACCAGAGGGATACAGCCTTTTATCAGTTTTCTTTTTCCGTGGATTCCCAAGGAACATCCTGCGCGAGAGTATATTTCTACGAATCTGATTGCCAATGTGCTGGGGCTTGGCTGGGCGTGTACGCCGGCGGGGCTTAAGGCGATGGAGGAGTTGGCGAAGCTGGAGGCGGAGCGGGGGACGCCGGGGTATGCGACGGATGGGAAGGGCATTTTAGCGGATGAAAGGAAAGGGCAGAACAGAGCAGGTAAGAACGGCGGGGAACTATCCGTGGTGACAAGCGGAAAGAGCGGCAGGATTGCCAGCAACGAGATGTGTACGTTTTTGATTTTGAATATTTCCTCGTTGCAGCTGATACCTGTGAATATGATTGCTTATAGGCAGCAGTACGGGAGTGTGAATCCGGCGGGGATCATTGCGCCGGCGATTGTTGCAACGTTTATTAGTACGCTGGTGGCGGTGGTGTATTGCAAAATGAAGGATAGTAGGAAGCGGAGAGAGTGAAAGCCCTCCGCTTTTATGTCGCTTTTATATCCGTGTCACTGTTATATCTGCAAATGTCATTGACAATATATAAAAATTAAATTAGAATGAAATTGAAAATTCAACTATATTTTTATCATAATATTTTGACTGGAGGAGCGAAAATGGATGTTATGCAAAAATTCAAAAATGAATTTTTTGAAGAACGTAAAGATCTACTTAGCAAAAATCATGTTTATCGAAATCATATCAATAAATTTGTTAATTATTTAAGCTTGCCAGATGTACAGCTATCAAACGCGCCTGCCAGAATTAATATAAATATAGTTGAGGAATGTATCAGATATTATCATAATAAAGGCGAACTTAATTCCAGATCGACCATGGAGTCGCAGCTTGAATCGGTTAAAAGTTTTTATGACTACTTAAGTGAGACTGGTAAAACAACTGATATTTTTTCGGATTACAATTACAGTAAATTTAAAGATGACATCGTTGATAAATATAGCTTGTTGGAACCTGTAGAGAGAGGAAGCTATAAATGTGAAGATATCAAAATTATTTTAGTGGAACTGGATAAAGCTATTGATAATTTTCAGAATAAATCTGCCGGAATCAGAGAGGAAGAAAGACATCTTCAGAGAATAATCTTAAGACTGTTTATTAAGCTGACATTAATTGCACCAGCCAAAAGAGGTGTGATTACAAGTATAAAAAAATCAGATATCACAAAAGATTATAAAAAATTGCTTATAAATGGTATAGCTGTCAATATACCTTGTGGATTGTCAAGGGATTTGTGTGCGGCATTAAAATATGCAGAATCTAAAAACAAGGAACCCATTAAGGAAGAGGATAATTTTTTTGAGTATTTATACAAATATAAGGGCAAATTTCGGGTGGAAAGTCTTAATACATGGTTTTATAATGCAGCACAGGACTTTGGGGTAATGGAGGATGAGTGCAAAAATAAAAAGACATTGGCTGTAGAGCCGATTAAAAACATGGTTATTCAAATGATGGTTGATAATATGATTAATCCTGTATTTATTTCAAAAATAGCGGGACTTACACTTACTATGATTGAAGCGACATATTATCCCAAGGATTGGAATGCTAAACGAGAGGAAGATATCAATAAGTGCATTAATAAGAGTATTGCACAAAATGATTATTACTGTTATGTATAGAATGCATTTTAAATAGTAGGGAGTGTATAAGTATGGGAATATATTTAAATCCGGGAAATGAACAGTTTGTGGTTTCTGTTAATTCTGAATTATATGTGGATAAGACGGAACTAATTAAATATACGAATAGCCGTATCGGAAAAGACAGACCGTTGATTTGTTCTAGCAGACCAAGAAGGTTTGGGAAAACAATGGCGGTAACTATGCTGGCAGCGTATTACAGTAAAGGATGTCATTCTGAAAAGCTGTTTGAAGGACTTCAAATAAGTCAGAATGAATTTTTCAAAGTGCATTTAAATAAGTATAATGTAATCTTTTTGGATATCCAGTGGATGTACGGAAATGCGCTTGAGGAAATGAAGAGAGATTCAACTCTTAAAGTAGTGAGTTATATTCAGGAACAGGTGATAGCCGAGTTAAGGGAGGAATACGCCGAATATGTGCGAGACGATGACATTTCATTGCCGTCGGTATTGGCAAAAATCAATGTTATGACAAAAGAACAGTTTATCATTATTATTGATGAATGGGACTGTCTGTTCCGGGAGGACAAAAATAATGAAAATCTTCAGAAGGAATATATCAATCTTTTGAGAGGATTATTTAAAGGAACGCCGTCGGGAGCTTTTTTAAAGCTTGCTTATATTACGGGAATTTTACCAATTAAGAAATACGGCACACAGTCAGCTTTAAATAATTTTCGGGAGCATACAATGGTTAGTCCAAGACAGATGGCGGAGTATGTCGGATTTACGGAGACAGAGGTAAGGACTATTTGCAAAGAACATGATATGCCATTTAAAGAGATGCAAAGATGGTATGACGGATATTATTTTGAAAAGATAGGACATATTTATAGCCCTAATTCTGTAATTGAAGCTGTAGATAGCAGGGAATTTGGGAATTATTGGTCTGGAACAGAGACGTATGAGTCTTTGATGACGTATATTGCAATGGATTTTGATGGGTTAAGACAATTGATTGTAGACATGCTGGGAAATCAGAGATGTAGTATTGACGTGGAATCATTTCAAAACGATATTACTTCATTTAAGTCTGCAGATGATGTTATTACCCTGCTAATTCATATGGGATATCTGGCTTATGATAGTAAGACAAAAAAAGTTTTTATTCCAAATGATGAGGTGAGGAGTGTTTTTTTGCGAGCGATTAGAAATGATGGGTGGGAAGAAGTAATAAAGGCGGTTGATGCATCGGAAGCTTTACTTAAGGCAACTTTGGAGATGAACGAAAAAGCTGTGGCACAGATGATGCAAGAAGTCCATATGCAAAGTTCTTCCAGTCTGATATATAACAATGAGATTTCTTTGAGCAGTGTGATTACGCTGGCATATTATAGTGCATGCAGAGATTATACTCTTGTAAGAGAATTGCCAACAGGAAATGGATTTGCTGATATGGTTTTCCTTCCTAAACGTACATCTTTAAATCCGGCATTGGTTGTGGAACTAAAATGGGATAAAACCGCAGAAGGAGCAATCAGTCAGATTAAAAGTAAAGGATATGTGTCTGTTCTTAAAGAGTATAAAGGAAATATTTTGCTTGTCGGAATCAATTATGAGAAGAAAAGCAGAAAACATCAATGTAGGATAGAAAAATTTGAAATGTAATTTTTGCAGTATCAAAATTATTAGTAAGTTCATGTCGCTAACTTGACACAAGGCGGATTAAAAGCGATGGAGGAATTGGCGAAGCTGGAGGCGGAGCGGGGGACGCCGGGGTATGTGTCTGCGGATGGGACTGCTAAAGGCGGTGTGGAAACTGTGGACGGGAAAAAAGGGAAACAGGGGCGCGTCGCCAGCAATGAGATGTGCATATTCTTGATACTGAATATTTCTTCGTTGCAGTTAATACCCGTAAATATGATTGCTTATAGGAGTCAATACGGAAGCGTGAATCCGGCGGGGATCATTGCGCCGGCGATTGTGGCGACAGCGGTGAGCACAAGTGTGGCGGTGGTGTATTGTAAGGCGAAAGATAGAAGGCGGTCAACAGAGGAGATTTTGTGTTTGTCGACAGTCATATACAAAAGCTTCTGGCGGAATATGAGGAGCAGATCGGGTATATTCAGAATTATCTGGAAGAGAACCAGAAAGAGCAGAGCATAGCAGTGCAAAAAAGAGAAATCAATAAGGAAGAATTGTTGCACGAAATTGAGTCGGTGCTTATGAAAGTAAAAGAACAGCTCAAGTTATATGAGGACGATGCGGCGGAACAGATGCTGCATGAACTGATTGAGCAGATTCTGAAGGAGAAATATGATGTTACGCCTTTGAATTCGGGCGTGCGTGCCTTACAGTACTTGAAGAAGAACAAGCCGGATTTGATTTTGCTGGATGTTCGTATGGCGTCGATGGATGGTATTGAGACGTTGCGCGAAATTCGGGAAATGGAAGACCGCAAGGATATTCCCGTTATTATGCTCACGTCGCAGAATGATAAACGTACGGTTCTCGAAAGCCTTATGTTAGGAGCAGAGAACTATATTCTCAAGCCTTTTACTATACAGGATTTGTATGACAGGATCGATAGTGTTCTGGATAATGAGAAATCATCCGCCTGACGGTAAAATAAACGCCGATATTTACAGAAATGAGGTAATAGGGCGGTATACTGTCCCCTATCACTCCGCCAGTAATTCCAACAACTCCTCCTTCGTAAAGCTGCCGGTTCCCAAATCTTTGCCGGAGAGCACCTGTTCTGCCAGTTCTTTCTTGCGTTCTTGCAGCTTCATAATATTTTCTTCTATCGTATCTTTCATGATCAGTTTATAGACGTTTACCACATTGGTCTGTCCGATCCGGTGCGCCCTGTCGGTGGCTTGATTTTGTACCGCCAGATTCCACCATGGGTCGAAATGTATGACGATATCCGCTGCTGTCAGATTGAGACCGGTTCCGCCTGCTTTTAAGGAGATACAGAACACATTAGTTTGATTCGTATTAAAGTTTTCTACCAGCCGCAGTCGTTGTTCTTTGGGGGTAGAGCCTGTAAGTACATAATAGGAAATGCCTTCCTCTTTTAACTTCTCCTGCAGATTTTGCAACATGGAGGTAAACTGCGAGAACAGAAGTACTTTGTGACCGCCCTCCACTGCATTTTTGATCAAGTCCATACAGAGAGCAGATTTGGCGGAAGGACTGTCATATTTTTCATAAATGAGCGCAGGGTCACAGCAGAGCTGCCGCAACTTAGTAAGTTCTGCAAGAATCTGTATTTTGCCTGCCTTAAATTCCTCGTCAGACTGTTTGTCCAGCATGATACGAATTCTCTGGACATGGGCATGATAGAGCTTCTGCTGTTCGCCGTCCATATTGGCGTACATGCATTTCTCTAATTTATCGGGCAGGTCTGTGAGGACGTCTTTTTTCAGTCTGCGCAGGATAAACGGTTTGACCATTTTCTGAAGTCTGTTCATGGCAGCTTCATCCTGATTCTGCACCACGGGTATCTCAATTTCTGTACGGAAGCGTTGATAACCGTACAAAAGCCCCGGCATGAGGTAGTCAAAAATACTCCAAAGTTCACTCAGTCTGTTTTCGATAGGTGTTCCGGTAAGGGCAAAGCGGCATTCCGATGTGACTGCCTTGACCGCTCTTGCCGCCTGCGTATTGTGGTTCTTAATATACTGTGCTTCGTCTATGACTTGACAGAAGAAGAATATGCCTTCATAAGCTTCCAAATCTCTTTTCAAGAGCTCATAAGAAGTAATTAAAATATCTCTGCTCTGAGCACCGCGTATGATATCACGACGTTCATCGGCGCATCCGGTCACCATTTTGACGGGAAGACCGGGCGCAAAGAGAGTGAACTCATTCTGCCAGTTAAAGACCAGAGATGCCGGCGTGACGATTAAAACACGACGGTTATCTGTATATTTTGCTTCCAGATATTCCGACAGAAGAAAGGAAATGGTCTGTAATGTTTTGCCAAGACCCATATCGTCCGCCAGTATGCCGCCGAAACCGTTGTGATACAGCGTCTTAAGCCATGTGTAACCTGTGGTCTGATAAGGGCGCAGAATGGATTCCATACTTGCGGGCACTTCAAAATCATTCTCTTCAACGGTCTTCATATTCCGAATCAGTTCCTGAAAGGTATTGTTTCGGAAAAAAGAGACAGCTTGCGATTCTTGAAGCTGCTGATCCAGATAAAATGCCCGGTATCGGGGCAGTGTGACAGTTTCTTCACGCAGCTGTGAATCGGTCAGGTTCAGATTCTGTCTGAGGTCCAGAAGCGTCAGAAGACCTTCGTCCTCTGTTTGGATATAGCTGCCGTTTTTCAAACGGAAATATTTTTTCTTTCTGTCATATTTTGATAAAATTTCAATTAATTCTTCTCTGGATAGTTCGTTGGCTTGCATGGTCAGTTCCAGCAAGTCTCCAGATAAGGATACACCTACATTTATTTTGCTGCCGCTTACTACACGGATATTTTTTAAAGCATCGGAGACATACACATCGCCCAATGTCTGTAAACGCGGAATACCAAGCGTGAGCAGTTCATAGATTTTGTCTTCGTCTCCAGCAATGACCATGGCGTGTTCTTTTTCATCATAGGCATTACAGTAAGAAGCGACGATGTTTCCCACCTGTATTTCTTTTACGGCGTCCCGCCCGGCGCGCTCTTCATCTTTCTTATAGACCTCAAACTTTTTCTCACCGTAGAAGGCATAGACCTTGCATGTGATGAAATCCTTCTGTGGCGCATCCAGATAAATTTCAAATAAGGCGGGTTCCACTCCATATTCGGCTTCATCGAAATTAATCCGCTCACAGGCATAATGCTCTTCCAGAAGAGGTAGCAGTTCCCGGCAGAACATGGAAATATCGCTCTTATCAATATAAAATGCGTTTTCAGGCAATTCGGGCAGGCATGATAAGAAGTCTTGAATGGGTGCAAGAGTTTCTTTATTTTCCTGATAGATGAGTCCGTCCCCAAAAGTAAAGACAGTATGAGTAGAATAAAAAGAAGTCAGAATTTCCGGTTTCACTTCAATGCCTTCTTTTTTGCCGGTAATCTGCATGCGGCGGATTAATTTGTCGTTTGTAAGACGCCAGATTTTTTCTCCGGAGTCGTTCATATCAAGCAGAATGATATTGTCTTTCAGAATAGCCAGAAGTTCTTCAAAATCTGTTCCGCTAAGGGGTAATCGGCGCAGTTTCGCATAGTAATATGAGTAAGAATAGTAATTGTATTCCATATAATATTCTTGGTTTTCCTGTACCCAGTTCAGAATAAACCTTACGATTTTCTGTGAAAGAGGGTCAAAGGCACTTAATGTGTGAATAAAGTTTAGTTTCTTACCATAGGAATGCTCTGCGCATGATGTCATATTTTGAGTAAATTCAAATACATCTTTCAGAACGTATTTTGTATCAATGCCGATTTTAAATTCGACTACAGCGCTATTTTCACTGTATCTGAAATGTGGTTCCAGAGACACTTTTTCATAAGGTAAATTCTGCATCAGGGGGAGAGTTGATTTCATTCTTTGGCGCTTCAGCAAATCTTTGATGACCGGAGTCGTTTCTTTGCCGCGGAACTTGTGGAGAAAACGACCGCTTTCGGGACCGATATAGTCGGAGAGTCTGCGCTTGGAACCGTCACACCCCGGCTCTTCGATATAGTCAAAGATTGTCTGCTGTATGTCCAGACGGCTTTCACATTCCAACAGTACGGCGGCGCAATGTTTGCATATGCCGTCATAGTTGTAGAAGGCCGGACAGTCGCAGAAGCATTCGGATAAATCTTCGTAAAAAGTATTGTAGGTAAGTTCTACCTCGTACTTCTTTTTGCCACTGCCTTGTACAAAGGCTTTCATGTAAATTTCTTCGTTCTGTTCCTTAGATTGAAAAGATAGGACTTTATGCTGCAAGAATAGATCCAATCCCCGGTTGTAGATGGTAGTTCCTGTGAGTTCATGAATGATTTGTTTATTTAGCACGGCGGATTCCTCTTTTCTGGCAGCAGAACGGTTTATATGGTGGTATCGTAACTAAATATTTATTTTATCATAAAAAGGGGATTCAAGCTATATAAAGTCATTTGGGAAAAGTGGAAATTGATAAAAAGTATATTTTATTTTTTATCGGCATAAAACAGAAAAAAATTTAGCTCTAATTTCTGCTACATAAATTTTGCAAACAAAATAATCTTAAAACGATTATTTTCACAGAAACAATCGATATTTCCGTCTAGCTTGTTGAGGAATGCCTGTACACTCTGCATTCCAAGTCCGTGCCCTTTGCCCCTGCTGCTTTTGGGGAGTCCTGTTAGGGGATCGAACTGAATGTCCTTGTTACATTCATTCTCTATATCGAGCAGCAGGTACTCTGCCGTACAATGAATTTTTGCATTGACATACCTCTTGGATGATTCCAGATTCTTTACACTAAACACCGCATTTTCTAAGAGATTTGCGACTACCATGGCGAATTCATATTCGTTGACCGGAATGCGGTCGGAAACCAGCACATCCGGATGCAGGTCTATGTGAAGGGACTGCGCCAGTTCTGCCATTTTAAGGAGTATGGTATTGATAACCAGATTTTCACAATAGCGGTTAACTTTGTTTTCGTCAACCACTTCATTGATATGCCCGGTAATGCTCCTGATTTCGTCATATTCTTTTTGATTTAAGAGGGAATCTATCATTGCAGAATAATGTCTCATATCATGCCGCAATATCTTTAGATTTTGTTCGGACTGTTTTACTAAATAGTTCTGACTTTCCAATCCCTTGATATAGGATTCAAACATTACATTTTTCCAGTACTGTTCCACATGTTCCGTCTCACTGTGCAAATAGCGCAGTACTACGACATAAGATACGAGCATGGTGATCATTAAGAAGATGCTGACAAGTATATTTTCGGGATATTCATAAAGCGTATAAGGAAAAAATGCGAGGCATGAAAAACTACAGAAAAAGAATACGGGAATGAGACATAATTCCCACCAGCTTTTTCCGATGTCACGTTCGCAAAATTTAATAAATATATTTCCGATTTTATAATAAAGAACCAGCAAAATTACAAGATGCATCAGGACATTGCCGGTCAGCGCCAGACAGACGTTACCCGTACATATGTATAAGATTGAGGCGGTTATACTGCCCACAATGATATAATTGGACGCGCTCAGACTTATGAAAAGCACGCGACTGTCTCTTTTTACTGAAATAAGCAGACTGGCAGACTGTGCTATAGCAATCTGTACGATCGTTGAAAAAAAATAAAATAATCTGCTGTCTGCAAACAAATTTAATTTGAAGTAATCCAATACGTTCATTATGAAACAAGAGATAAAGCAGATGGCAATCGTTTTTTTCTTGGAAAAGCGGTGTGCTAAAAACAAATAAATAAATACTAAAAAAAACACATGACTGAGCATGTATGATATATTCTTAATAAAAACCATAACATTCACCTACCTGTATTGAGCGGATATAAAAAGGAGATATTCTCTTTTGACTTTTGCCGCTTTACCTTTACTGACAGGTAATTCTATACCTGATTTCATGATGACGCTGTCCGGCGTAAGCTGTTTCACATAATCCAGATTAACAAGGAAAGATTTGTGAATCTGCTGGAAGTTATTTTGATTTGCAATCTCCTGAATTTCTTCTTCAAAGGATTTCCTGATAAAAAGACTTTGTAGTACTTCTCCGCCAGATAAGTGTACTGCCAGTTTTCTACTGACATTTTCGATGTATTCTATTCCGGAGTAGGGCTGTTTGATTAATCCTTCTTTTGTCTTGATCAGACATACTGGTTCCGCTTTTACTTTAGTATAGGATAGAGCATAATCAAGCGCTTCAAAAAGTTTGTTTTCATCAACCGGTTTCAGAAGATATCTGATTGCGCGTACGCCGTAGGCATTCAGTGCATAATCGTCTGAAGAGGTAATATAGATAATTGCGCTTTCGCTTCCGGACAGTCTGATTTGATTGCCAAGGTCGATTCCGGACCATCTTGGCATCATCATGTCCAATATGTATATATCTGATAATTTTCCTTCCGATATTTTACGGTATAATCTGGAGGAGTCAGAAAATTTCTCAAGTTCGAAGTTTTTGTTTTGATATAATGTTTTATATTTCAATAATAACTTTTCTATGTGAAGCAAATCTTTGATACTGTCATCGCAAAGCGTTATTTTCATATGAAGCCGTTCCTTTCGTTCTATGCCAAATAATTATATCGGTCTTAAAGCAGTTTATCAACTGATTGGACACAGAAGTTTATACGCGATTGTGAAAAATCAGCAATGAAATGCGAAGAAGTAAAATTGACGCTCAAATACCAAAATAATAAAATAGACGCAGTCTTCGCAAGTTAAAAATGAGATTTGCTGTGAGGCTATAAAACTGATAATTGACAGGAGGAAAAGTTATGAAAAGATGGAAGTTGATGGTAGTCTTAGGAGTCATGGTATTTGCTTTTGTGGGATGCGGAAAGACAGAGACAGAAATTATTAAGCCGGTGGAAAATGTTCCGGAAGTGGAGTCAGTGGCAGAAAACGAGCCTATGGAGAGTGAAGTAGAAGAAAAGAATGATAATTATGGGGATTTAGAGGAGAAAGGCGCCGAAGGTGAGTTGACAGCATTTGCAGAGCAGATTCAGACAGCAGTGGCGGCAAAAGATATGGAAGCATTGGCGGATTTGTGTTTCTATCCACTGGCGGTAAATGGAGAAGTTGTTGACAGTAAGGAAGCTTTTATAGAACTGGGCGCCGATGTTATTTTTACGGAGGAAAGATGTGCGGTGATTGAGGCGGTAGACGTTTCGATTTTAGAAGAAACAATGGCAGGAGTTGTTATGGGAGACGCTGTGCCGAATATTATTTTCAAATCCGTAGACGGTAAACTGGGGATAACAGGTATTAATTAATGCCTGCCGGGCGAGATGGTATGTGTTTATTATCGCAAGGCAACAACATAAGAATAAAAATAAATCGACAGCGGAGAACGTACAGTCCTCCGCTGTGATTTTATGTTATAGGAAATGGCAACAGTGTAAACCATTTAGGGAGAATGCGAAGCATGCTCTGAGTCGTCGCCGCCGGGTGACGATTTTTTATTCCAGCTGAATACAAAGCGCGAAGTATCCGCATCCTGTATTATATAATAAGCTGTAATCAAAGGGCTCCATGTTGAATGCCTGTCTAAATTGATCTGCAGTTATAAAATGACTGCTGTCCAGCCGATAGTGTAATGACAGATGACAATGTATACCCAACTGTTCTGCGATTCGCATTGAGAGTTCTCTGCCGGCGTTCATGACTACTTTATCCATTCTGGTTAGCGGCATATTCAATATGGTACTTACGGCGCGCAACAAAAGACTTTCTTCAAGAACCATGTAGAGATGCGTCTTTTTTCCGTCTTTTGAAAGATACGTTAATCGGGTGATCATGCTATTGCCGAAGTCTTCCCCGCTGTAATGTTCGCTGACAATATCTGTCTGCAATCTGAAGATTTCTTGTATGGTGACAGCCAGAGCCTCCTCTAAAGCAGTCAAATCTGCTCCGGGATTGTCTTTGATAAACTTATGAGGAATTTTACCTGCAATGGCACGGTCTTCAATCATGATGTGAGCAGTAAGCCAACCGAGACAAATACCCAGAAAATGATGAATAGATTCTTGTGAGTAGTTTGATTTTGTAAGGTCTTTTTCGAGTGCCGGGAGTGTTTTGTACCGCATATCATCATGCAGATGCTTGTGCAGTTCATATCTTTTGTAGCCAATTGACTGCATATATATCTCTTCATCAGTAAAGTGTTTGATGGCATAACTCTTGAAGTATTTGATACCTTCGGCACATGCCCACTGACCGTTATGTTCGTCTTCGCTCAGATAAATTAATTTGCGCACGATTGAGAAAAGTTTCCGGTGTGCATTGTCGATGGAATCAACTCCGATGTTAAACCGTTCGTTCCATTCAGCTTCTTTAGACATATGACTCCTTTATCAGAGAAAGATAGCCCTCGATGATTGTTGCGGCGGGCGTGTCTGATTTTAGAAGGGATTTGTTATATTATATGTCGATATATGAGGATGAGTGTCAATTTGTGGGAGCGTGATTTTGGTGTTTTGTTACAGAGGACGGCAGTAAAAACTGCCGTCGTGTCGGTATCTCAATAATACCACTATTTTTTCAATCCGCACTTAGTGGGTACTAAGTGACATGAATATTTTATGCGATGAAAAAATATTTATCAAGTATTTGATGATTTCTTCTTGACAGTTCTCTAATTCTATATTATTCTCAAAATGTAATTGAATACATATCAATTATACCTACTATTGAAAATAATTTAATAAAAAGGGTTTTATGCTGTTGCAGAAATGCCGGTGAAATATAAAAAATTATAGGAAAATACAGCAGCGAACGCAGAAGGGAATCAACACATGATTGCACACATTTCAGACGACGGACTTAACAGAGAAGAATCAGTAGCGGAACATACCGAGAAAACTACCTTTCTGTGTCAGAACAAGGGGGCACGGTGCGGACTTGAGCAGATTATGGCTTTATGCGGCATTACTCATGACGGAGGAAAATGTAAGCAAGCATATTCTGATTACCTTTATGCTAACGTAAGTGATAGACGGAAACTGCGAGGCACGATTGCACATGCATCGACAGGCGCGAAATATATCTATGACCGTTACCATGAAAACGATGGAAGTACGAAAATTATGGTTGAGATGATTTCTTATGCGGTGGCGGCGCATCATGGGTTATTTGACTGTGTTGATATAGGGCATAAGGATGTCTTTTCTAATAAGCTGAATGAGGTTGATGATTATGAGGAAGCGTGTCGGAATGCCGGTCGGGATTATCTGGATGGATATCAACTGGATAAAATTTTTAATGAGTCCGCCACTGAATTTCGTTTGGTGTGGAATAAGATAAAAACCCTTTTTGACAGGTTGACGCCTCTGATGATAGCTGAAAATCAGCAGAATGCAAGAGCAAAGGCCTCAGAGTGCAGACTCTTTCTTTGCGCCGCTTTGCAGAGATTGATTTTATCAATTCTGATTGATGCAGACTGGGAAGCGACCTCGGACTTTATGAATGGCGTCGATACGCTGTCGAAGCAAGCAGAATTTGACGCGCGGGAAATCTTTTCGCAGGCGCAGAGTCATTTTGAGGCGTATATGCAGAAAAAACAATGTTCTATAGACAGTTCCCGTTTGACTGATAAGGAACGAGAAATTATGGAAGCCAGAAATTTCTTGCAGGATGAATGCAGAAGGTTTGCAAAGCATTCAGCGGGAATATATTGTCTGCCTATTCCTACCGGCGGCGGGAAAACGCTCAGCAGTCTGGCGTACGCATTAGAATATTGTATGTTACATCCGGAGACGGAACGGATTATCTACGTTTCACCGTACATCAGTATTACGGAACAAAACGCACAGGTATTCCGGGAGGCGGTCGGGAACGACAGTCGGGTATTGGAGCATCATTCAGCCGTTATTAGAAAGGCGGAGAACGGAAGTGAGGACTACCGTAACCATACTTCCTCAAAGTTTGACATAAACTGGGAAGAGCCCTTTATCTGTACGACATTTGTTCAATTCATGAATACGCTCTTTTCAGATAAAAGCGAGTCGATCAGGCGGATGCACAGACTCGTCAATGCGGTTGTCATTATTGATGAAGTGCAGTCGATGCCGATGAAGTGCGTGCATACTTTTAATTATATGATGAACTTCTTAAATGCAGTATGCAACACGGATATCATTCTGTGTACAGCGACACAGCCTACGCTGGCGCAGGCAAAGTGTCCGATTTGTTACAGTGAGCCAAAGTATATGATAGAAAATGCTGACAGTTGGTTTCGCAAGTTTGAAAGGGTTACGATTTATACACCTAAGATGGATAAAAAGTATACTTTCGAAAGCCTTGGAAATGAGATTGCAAAATGGGCGAAAGAATACCAATCCATTCTGGTGGTACTCAATACCAAGTCTGCGGTAAGGAGGCTTTATGACATCATAAAGAATCTGAACGTCCGGGTACAGTATCTTACAACCAATCTGTGCGCCGAGCACAGAAGCGATAAGATAAAGGAAATCAAAGAGGTTCTTAACAAGAAATGTGAGCCGATAGTAGTGGTGAGCACGAATCTGATTGAGGCAGGCGTGGATATTTCATTTGCGTGCGTGTATCGTTCCATGACAGGACTGGACAGTCTGGCGCAGACCGCCGGACGATGTAACAGAAACGGGGAGCTTGACTGTGGGAATGTTCATTTGATAACGCTCGAAGGTGAAAATACAGGAAACATGGAGGAATTGCAACAGAATATACGGGTGACGGAGGAAGTGCTTCTTCAGTATGAACGAAGCAGCCGTGACAATCAGGGTGAACAAAGCGACAGTCTGCTGATGCCGAAATGGATGGATCTTTATTATAAAAATGTGTACTTTTATGCATCCGATCAAATGAATTTTCCGCTTGTGGAGCAGGATAGGAACATTGTAGAGCTTTTGTCATATGGTTTTGGTACGGCTGAAAAAAAGAATCAGATGAATCAGGCATATAAGACGGCTGGACAGGCATACCGGGTAATAGATGATGATTCGTTTGGCGTCATCGTGCCATATAAGGAAGGCGCAGAGATTATAGAAGCGATTCAGACAGCATCTGACATGAAGGAAATAAAAGCACAGATACGGCAGGCACAACGGTATACGGTGAACGTCAGAGGAAACCGGTTAAAAGAATATGATGGTTTGATACAGCCGGTCAGCGATAACATGCCGGGGCTTTATATGGTGGCGGCGCCCGGCGCTTACAATATGGATTATGGGATCACACCGGAGTGGGAGATACTTATTTTTTAATAAATATATTGTAGTAGAAAGGAAGGGTGCAATATGGACAAGCCTAATATCATTGAATACAGTGTGTTCGGGAGATACGCGCTATTTACGGACCCGCTGACGAAAACAGGCGGCGAGAAATGCAGCTACCAGATACCGACTTATCAGGCGCTGAAAGGGATAACGGAATCCATATATTGGAAGCCGACCATCACCTGGATTATTGATGAGTGCCGTATCATGAACGTGATTCAGACGGAGTCGAAGGGAATCAGACCAATCAAGTATAGCGGGGGAAACGATTTGTCCTATTATACTTATCTGAGAAATGTGGAGTATCAGGTAAAGGCGCATTTTGAGTGGAATGAAAACAGGAGCGATTTGGCGCACGACCGCAACGAAAACAAACATTATGATATTGCAAGGAGAATGGTTGAGCGGGGAGGGAGAAGAGATATTTTCTTAGGAGCGCGGGAGTGTCAAGGCTATGTGGAGCCGTGCGTTTTCGGAGAGGGAAAAGGAAGCTACGACGGTACGGAGTTATCGTTCGGCGTCATGGTACATGGCATCACCTATCCGGACGAAGCGGTCAGAGAAGAGGAAAAAGGGAAAATGACGGTACGGCTCTGGAATGCATACATGAAAGACGGAGTCATACATTATCCGAGACCGGAAGAATGTGAAATCCGGCATATTATACGGGAGGCAAAAAAGAAGCAGTTTATTCCGAAAGAGAACTTTACAGGATTAGAGGAATTTGAGGGAGGTGATTTGTTTGGCGTTGTTAAAGACTTTGGCTGAAACATATGATGTTTATGCTGACTTGGCAGGAGTTGATAAGAACGGACAGCCGGTGTTACTGCCGATTTCTCATTCGACCTTTAACGCTCAGATAGAGGTGACGATTGATCAGGACGGTAATTTTATAAATGCGAAAAAGCTTGAGAAAGGCAGGGATGTTGTTACAATCATTCCGGTTACGGAGGATTCGGCAGCTAAGGCTAACGGTATTACGCCACATCCGCTTTGCGATAAACTTTGTTACATAGCAGGAGACTACACAGCGTATACCGGTGATGATAAGGAAGAATATTTTGCGGCATATATCGAACAATTGCGGGAATGGGCGGAATCAGCCGACACCCATCCGATGGTGCAGGCAGTATACCAATATCTTATGAAAAAGTCCTTGATACATGATTTGGTAGTAAGTCAAGTATTGGAGCTGAATGATGACGGTAAGCTGACGGACCAGAGTAAAATACAAGGGTTAGGGCAGACCGGGGCAAACGTGCGGTTTAAGGTTTCCGGGAGTCGGACGCCGCAGGAAGTCTGGAAGAATCAAGAATTATATAATAAATATGAAGATTATTATCAACACAAGCCAAGGGAAAAGAAATTGTGCTATATTTCCGGAAAAATGGAAATCTGTTCCGACAAGCACCCCTCTAAAATACGAAATACTGCCGACAAAGCAAAACTGATTTCCGGAAACGATGAATCTGGATTCACTTATCGGGGAAGGTTTATCACAAAAGAGCAGGCTTTTTCCATCGGATATGATACTTCCCAGAAGGCGCACAACGCATTGCGATGGCTGCTTCAGAAACAAGGGTATACGCGTGACGAGTCTGCAATCGTCTGCTTTATGGTAAATAGGGATATGCCATTGCCGGATATGATGAAGGATTCCATCAATGCATATCATGGCATCGATGGTTTTGACTTTGACAACTTTGATGATTTTGAGACATTGGATTCGGTAAAGCGCGATACGGGGAAATATTTTGCAGAACAGTTTAATAAGGCGGTTAACGGGTATGCAGGAACAATCAAAGTAGATGACCGTGTAGCGGTAGTTGCATTAGATGCGGCAACGACTGGGCGGCTCTCCGTAGTCTATTATGATGAGATGGGCGGAAGACAATATATGGATGCAATATTAAACTGGCAGGAACATTGCAGATGGCGCCGTACCGTCAAGGTGGGAACGGCAGAAGACAGTAAGAAAAGGATTACCTGCGAAAGCACGCCGTCACCCAGAGAGATGGCGCTTGCGGCATATGGCGTACAGAGGTCGGAATGGCTGGAAGCGGATGGAAAATTGCTTAGGGCTACTGTGAAGAGACTGCTCCCCTGCATCACCCGCGAGGGATGTAAGATTCCCGCGGATTTAATCAAAGCTGCCGCTGTGCGGGCGTCTATGCCGCAGACAATGAGTGATTTTGTCTGGTACAACGACGTGTTGTGTGTGGTCTGTGCAATGATACGATTTCGATATGAGCAAGAGCAAGGAGGTAGAACAATGAACGACTTTTTGAAGGATAATGTGGAGGATCGTAATGTTTTGTTTGGACGACTGCTGGCAGTCTATGACTATATGGAACAGCGGGCAATGTTTGAACGCGATGAAACCGGTAAAATAAAAGACCGGCGTACCACCAATGCCAAGCGGTACTGGAATGCCTACAGCAGCAGACCGGCGAGAACGCAAAAGACCATCAGGCAGAATCTGGTCGCCTATGAGAGAAGACTACAGGATTACGAGCTGAAGAAATTTGAAGAGTGGACCGGCGAGATTATGGTGCATCTCGACGAGAGCAAATTCACTAATAAGCCGCTGACGGAACTGTATTTGCCGGCATATTACCAGCAGATGGAATACATGAAGCAGGCTTTTCAAAAGAAGGAACAATAACATAATTTCATTGCAAATAACAAAGAGAAAGGTAAGGTATCAACATGAGTGATTTTACAAACAAAATCGATTTTGAAGTTCTGGTAATGGTTAAAAACGCGAATCCCAATGGGGACCCGCTCAACGGAAACAGACCGAGGGAGACCTATGACGGGTTCGGCGAGATTTCGGATGTGTGTATTAAGCGCAAAATCAGAAATAGGTTACAGGACATGGGAGAGAATATTTTCGTGCAGAGTGATGAGCGGGCAGACGATGGCTGTAAAAGCCTTGCAGACAGGGCGAAGGGCAACGCAGAGATGCAGAATGCCTTAAAAGCCAAAGACAAGGAGGCTTATGCAAAAGCGGCGTGTGCAACATGGATTGATGTGCGCAGCTTTGGACAGGTGTTTGCATTCAAAGATGATAGCGTATCCGTAGGCGTGCGTGGACCAGTGTCTATTCATTCGGCTTTCAGTGTAATGCCCGTATCTATTGATAGTCTGCAGATTACCAAAAGCGTGAACAGCGAAACAGATAAGAGCGGAAGAAAATCATCTGATACGATGGGAATGAAGCATAAAATAGATTCTGCATTATACGTCGTAAAAGGAAGTATTAACCACCAGCTTGCAGAAAAGACGGGATTTAGTGATGAAGATGCAGAGAAAATTAAGGAAGCTTTGCGTACCTTGTTTGTCAACGACAGTTCTTCTGCAAGACCGGACGGAAGCATGGAAGTCTGCAAGGTTTACTGGTGGAAGCATAACTGCCAGATGGGTCAGTATTCTTCCGCAAAGGTTCATAGGCTTGTGAAAATCACGGCAAAAATAGATGACCCGAAGGAGTTTGAAGACTACGAGGTAGTGGTTGATTCTTTGCCGGATTTAAAACTTGAAGAAATAGAAGGTATTTGATGATGTATGCTGAAGAAGATTATCTGATGCTTTCCGGGATCCAACACTTTGCATTTTGCAGGAGACAGTGGGCGATGATACATATCGAGCAACAGTGGGCGGAGAATTACAGAACGGCCGCCGGTGAACTGATGCATAAGAAAGCGCATGATGCAGATTCTTTTGAAAAAAGAGGAGATTTGCTGATTATCAGAGGAATGCGAATCTCCTCGCAGGAACTTGGACTCAGCGGACAGTGTGACGTTGTGGAATTTCATCAGGATGAAAATGGTGTCAGCTTATTCGGGTATGACGGCAGGTGGCGTCCCGTGCCCATTGAATATAAACATGGAACGCCTAAGGAAAATAATGCAGATGAATTGCAGCTTTGTGCGCAGGCAATCTGTCTTGAAGAAATGTTTCAGACCAATATAGCAGGAGGATATCTGTATTATGGTGAAAACAGACGTCGTACCCACGTAGAGTTTACGGACGCTTTGCGGGAAGAAGTCAGAAAAGCGGCGCGGGAAATGCATGATTTATTTCAGAAAGGATATACACCGAATGTAAAGGCTGCCAAGAAATGTAAGGCCTGCTCACTGGAAAATTTGTGTATTCCTAAGCTGCAAAAGGTAATAAAAGTAAGAGAGTATATTGAACAAGGCATTAGAGAAAAGGATGAGATTCTCTAGCGATAAGTTTATATGTAAATTACAGTAGGAGAGCTGATGTGCGTAAATTATTAAATACATTATATGTCATGACAGAGAACTGTTATTTAACGCTTGACGGCGAAAACATCGTAATACAGGACGGCGAGAAAACATTGGGCAGATTTCCGCTTCATACATTGGAGAATATCATATGCTTCACATATAAAGGTGCAAGTCCGGCTTTGATGGGTGCCTGCGCGGAACGGAAAATTGGCATGAGTTTTTTCTCGCCGAGAGGTGCTTTCTTGGCAAGAGTGGTCGGGAAAGAATACGGAAATGTTTTGCTTAGAAAAGAACAGTATCGAATATCGGATGACGATAACAGGAGTACTTCCTATGCGAAAAATATGATTGTCGGAAAGGTCTTTAACAGTCGATGGAGCATAGAACGTACCCTGCGCGACCATGCTTATCGCGTGGATGCGGAGAAACTTAAGATGGTATCAAATGTTTTATATGATACGCTTCCCAAAATAGACGCTGTCTCAGGGCTGGACATATTGCGCGGAATCGAGGGAAAAGCGGCAGAACAATATTTTTCCGTATTTAATGTTATGATATTAAATCAGAAAGACGACTTTGCATTCATAACAAGAAATCGTAGACCACCGCTTGATAATATTAATGCAATATTGTCTTTTGCTTATACAATTCTTGCCGGTGACTGCGCGAATGCATTGTCAAGTGTCGGTCTGGATCCGTATGTAGGATTTATGCATGGCGACAGGCCGGGACGAATGTCTCTTGCGCTTGATTTGATGGAAGAGTTAAGACCGATTGTAGCAGACCGGTTTGTTTTGACGCTGATTAATACGAAAGCAATACAAGCATCCCATTTTGTAAAGCAAAAAGACGGAGCGGTTCTCTTAAATGACGATGGCAGAAAAGTATTCTTTGGCGCATGGCAGAATCATAAAAAAGAAACCCTGACTCATCCGTATTTAAAGGAAAAAATCGAATGGGGATTGGTTCCTTACATACAGGCTCTTTTATTAGCCAGAACGATTCGAGGCGATATGGACGAGTATCCGCCCTTTTTATGGAAGTAGGTGTTTAAATGCTGGTACTAATTACATATGATGTTTCCACTCAGAATGCAGCAGGAAAGAGCCGGCTTCGTAAAGTTGCAAAAGAGTGTGTCAACTATGGACAGAGAGTTCAAAATTCGGTATTTGAGTGTGTCTTGGATGCGTCGCAGCTATTACAGTTAAAAGACCGGTTAATTTCCTTGATTAATGAGAAAGAAGATAGCTTGCGATTTTATTATCTGGGAAATAATTATAAGACAAAAGTGGAACATTTTGGCACTAAGACAACTTATGAAGCCGAAGGGATTCTGATGATATGAGTTGGTGCGAAGAGTAAGCTCACACGATATGCTGGAGAGGTTCGCACCACATAAAGGTGCTATAAATGTAAGAAAACTTTTATAAAATGATAATAGGCAATGTGAATATTGTGAATATTGCCTAAACAAAAATCCTTATTATAATATGAAATATGTGATTTTTGCAGTCACTCCCCTCGCGGGAGTGTGGATTGAAATCCGTCTGGATGCCGTTGTTTACCGCTGTCCGGGGTCA
>ERZ779631.216-NODE-216-length-22305-cov-8.278157_pt1 | contig 22305 bp, 17 predicted proteins | sample MGYA00514193_ERZ779631 | MGnify/ENA primary metagenome ERZ779631 (study PRJEB29562, sample SAMEA4376710) | mouse gut metagenome | isolation source: Cecum | study: EMG produced TPA metagenomics assembly of the A DSS colitis mouse model was used to assess the...
ATTGCGACGATCACAAACGGAAATACCTTAAATGCATGGGATTTTCCTAATTTCCAGTATACTTACCTGAATCTTCCGACTCATGCGTGGTATTGCGGATTTGCGCTTCTGCTGGCTCCGACAATTGCAAATGCGCTCTGGAATAAAGGCGGATGGATTCAGAACCGCGCTAACACGCTGGCGTTGTGGTGTATGTTTGCGCAGGTATTTCCGCTGTTTCAGGATGGCAGCCGGTTTACTACGGTTTCTTCCGTGTACGGAGCGGCAGGAGCGGCAGCGGCTTTCGGAGAAGCGATGCCGACTACTGCGAATCCGACGGCGCAGGGAATTATTTCCGTACTCTCTATCGTGGTGAATATTGTGGTATTTGCGGTGATTTTGAAACGTGCGAAGGCACAGAAGAAGAATCCATATACGAATGAGATATTTACGGATCAGAAAGATTTTATTTTAGCGATGAACAGGGCGGAATAAAATAACAAAGAAGGGGCACTCAAAGGCGAAGAGCCGCAGAGTGTCCCTTGATTTTAGAATGAATAATCATAGCCATAGACAGACTACGGCTGTTCCAAAACAATTCCGGTGGATGCCATGAGACGCGCCGCCCATTCTTCCGTCCGGCAGAAAACGATGCATTCCTGATAACCGTCGCTGGTTACATACATATGTTTGTCAGTACTCTGCTCGGAAATCACATCATTCATGAAAGTAAGCATTCCCACATCAAACCAATCATAATAAACGGTAGCATTATACTGATACGATTTGCCGTTACAGGTGAAAGAAATAGTTTGCGTGCCGGTGCCGGATCCGTAATCGACTTTGCTGGTATCTTCTGAAATATCCGTGAACACAAGGTCATCTCCGGCAATTTCGGCGACGCTGTTCACAAAGGTAGTGTACATAGTGTCAAGATCCATACATTCCATGTCAAAGCAGAAGAATTGTCTTGGTTCGTTTGACAACTCCGCAGCCTCGTCCTTATAGAGCTGCCAGTCGATGTTCGTGAGAATCATGCCGTTTATCTGGTTGATATCCATTGATTCTAAGATTTCAGCAGGAAATGAAGCGAAGCTTTCGGCGATTTTATCCTCTACCGACGTTGCGTCGATACCAAGTTCTTTTAACTTAGTGATTTGTTCGTAAACTATTATGGTTACCTCCTCTTGTGTAATGCCATTTGCATATAATGAGCCGACGCCGGCAGAAGGCATCTGCCCCATGCTGTCATTGTCAAAATAGCGAAACGTCATGGCGATTGCTAACATGATCAGAGGGATTAAGAGTGCAATAAATGTGCTCCGGTGCATGTGACTTGACCTTTCATAAGTTACTGTTTAAAATCAGTGTCTACAAGATACGCGTATGGGAGTTTCTTGACATAAATAAATGCCGTTACATGGCGTTTCAGCCTACATTAAACGAAGAAAATAATCCATACATAAAGCAGTTTTTAGAGAAAGAATTGTGTGCAGGTTTATCGCTTCAAAACTGACAAAGCAAGATATTTATTCCATTATATCCGATAATGTAATTCCGTCAAAGTAGGTATTTGTAAGTTTATAAAATTCTGACCACATCGGTAATGTTTTGCAGGTTTCAGAGTGCTCGCATGCATCTGCATTACAGCTCAGACATGCTACCGGGGCAAGATCGCCTTCTGTCAGGCGCAGAATGTCTCCGACCCGGTAGCTATCCGGAGCAGAGGTCAGCCGGTAGCCGCCGCCTTTTCCCTGAAGTCCTTCGATCATCTTGTTTTTTGTTAAAACGGGAAGAATACGTTCCAAATACTTCAGAGAGATGTTTTGTCTTTTGGCAACCTCTTTCATCGGGACAAACCCATTTCCGTAATTTTCTGCCAGATCAATCATCACTCGAAGCGCATACCTTCCTTTTGTTGAAATCAGCATAGCCGTCACCTCTCTGCCGAACATTATACTATAGTGACGGTAAGTATATCAAGCGTCACTGCCATGTATACAGCTTTCAGAATCCGGCAGTAAGTCAAGTTCGTATTCCATATTGTTTTTTGCATAATAATCTTTTAATGCATTCTTGATTGCCTCTTCTGCAAGCACGGAACAATGTACTTTATGAGCCGGGAGGCCGTCTAACGCTTCGACAACCGCCTGATTGGTAAGCGCAAGCGCATCTGAGATGGGTTTCCCTTTAATAAGTTCGGTTGCCATGGAACTGGAAGCAATAGCAGAAGCGCACCCGAATGTCTCAAATGTAGCGTCTGCAATTATGCCATTTTCAATTTTTAGATAAACCTTCATAATATCTCCGCATTTGGCATTGCCGACTTCACCGATTCCGTCGGCATTCTCAATCATACCAATATTTCTCGGATTACGGAAATGATCCATAACTTTTTCACTGTATAAAGCCATAATAATCTCCTCATTCTTACTCAATCTGCAGTAACCTTGTTATTTAATGATGAACTCTCTCTTGCCGTCTGCAAGATCCCTCCAGACAGGGGAAATGCTGCGCAGATATGCGACAACTTCTTTCACCGTCTTGATGGTGTACTCGATTTGTTCTTCCGTGTTTTCGTCCGAAAGCGTCAATCGAAGTGAACCGTGGGCAACGTCGTGTACTCTGCCGATTGCGAGCAGTACATGACTTGGGTCAAGCGAGCCGGATGTGCAGGCGGAACCGGAGGAAGCGCAGATCCCTCTATCGTCAAGAAGCAGCAAAAGTGATTCGCCCTCAATTCCTTCAAAGCAAAAGCTCACATTGCCGGGAAGGCGGTTTAAGGCATCTCCATTGAGGATTGAATGCGGAATTTGTGAAAGCCCATCGATAAGCTGATCACGCAGTATATGCAGCCGCTTGGCACGGTTATCCAGATGAGCGCAGGACTCTTTGAGTGCGGCAGCCATACCCATAATTGCGGGGATATTTTCAGTGCCGGCTCGCCTTCCGCGTTCCTGCGCACCGCCTTCGATCAGAGACGCCAACGGAATCCCCTTTTTGGCATAAAGAACACCGATGCCTTTCGGACCGTGGAACTTATGTGCGGAAAGTGAAAGCATGTCGATATTCTGTTCTTTGACGTTGATATGCATATGTCCTGCCGCCTGTACGGCGTCCGTATGAAAAAGGATATTATTTGCACGGCATATCTCACCGATCGCCTCTATCGGCTGAAGCGTTCCAATTTCATTGTTGGCGTACATTACAGTCACTAGACAAGTGTCGTCACGGATAGCATCCGCTATTTGCTCCGGTAGGACAATACCGTTTTCGTGAACGTTAAGGAGCGTAATTTCAAAACCGTCCTTTTCCAATGCATTCAACGTGTGCAGTACCGCGTGATGCTCAAATGCCGTAGAAACAATGTGCCTTTTCCCGTTTCGCTGACCGATGCGTGCGGCGGATATGAGCGCCTGATTATCTGCTTCGCTGCCGCCGGATGTAAATGTGATCTCCTCAGGCAAAGCGTTGATGCACTCGGCAATCTGTTTTCGCGCGTTTGTTAATACTTCGGATGCTGCCTGACCGATGGAATGGAGACTGGACGGATTTCCGTAAACGCCGTCCATATATGGGAGCATAGCTTCAATTGCGGCTTTGCTCATTTTTGTTGTCGCTGCGTTGTCAAGATATATTTTCATTGTTTATTCGCCTTATTAATTAAATTGCCTCAAAGCCGTTTCGCAAATCGTTGATAATGTCGTCAATATGCTCCGTACCGATGGAGAGACGGATAGTATTAGGCTTAATTCCCTGATCCGTCAATTCTATGTCCGTAAGCTGGCTGTGCGTGGTAGTGGCCGGATGAATCACCAGGCTTTTGACATCGGCAACATTTGCAAGCAGAGAGAATATTTTCAGACTGTCAATAAATTTGTGCGCCTCTTTTACACTGCCCTTGATCTCAAAAGTAAAAATGGAGCCGCCGCCATGGGGAAAGTATTGCTGATATAATGCATGGTCGGGATGATCGGGCAGGGATGGATGGTTTACCTTTTCCACCTGCGGATGCATTCTAAGAAACGCCACCACTTTTTTTGTATTTTCCGCATGTCGCTCTAAGCGCAGAGATAGCGTTTCTATTCCCTGCAAAAGCAGAAAAGCCGCAAATGGAGAAATTGTCGCGCCGGTATCACGCAGTAGAATTGCCCGGACATATGTTACAAATGCTGCCGGGCCAACAGCCTTTACAAAAGAGACGCTGTGGTAGCTTGGATTGGGCTCAGAGATTGCCGGGTATTTGCCGGAAGCTGCCCAGTCAAATTTGCCGGAATCGACAATGATGCCGCCGAGAGTCGTACCGTGACCACCAAGAAACTTTGTGGCGGAATGTACAACGATATCTGCACCATGCTCAATGGGGCGGATCAAATACGGTGTACCGAAAGTATTGTCTACGACCAAGGGCAAACCATGCTTATGCGCGAGTTCAGCTAAAGCGTCGATATCGGGGATATCGCTGTTGGGGTTACCGAGTGTTTCAATATAGATGGCTCTAGTATTATCCTGAATTGCCGCTTCAACCTCGGAAAGATCATGTATATTTACAAAGCTTGCTGTGATACCAAATGCCGGTAGTGTGTGCGCCAACAGATTGTAGCTTCCTCCGTAAATTGTTTTCTGGGCGACAAAATGACCACTGTTTTGTCCGAGCGCCTCAAGCGTATATGTAATGGCAGCAGCGCCGGAGGCAAGAGCGAGGGCAGCGACACCGCCTTCCAGAGCGGCGATACGTCGCTCTAATACATCCTGCGTGGAATTTGTCAGTCTGCCGTAAATATTTCCGGCATCGGCAAGACCAAAACGGGCAGCCGCGTGGGCGGAATTCCTGAATACATATGAGGTAGTCGCATAAATAGGAACTGCACGGGCGTCGCTTGCCGGATCCGGATTCTCCTGTCCTACATGCAGTTGTAGTGTTTCAAACTTATAATCAGACATAATAATTCTCCTTTCGTAAGCGTCATTTATTTTAAATACCTACTAGATTGGTTGGTAATATTCTAAAACGTATTTTCTTGTGTGTCAATGATTTTATAAAATTTATTTTGTGACATTTCCGGGAGAATTGCATGATATAATAAACGCAAGCCCGGCGGCTTGCGGTGCAATTCTTGTTTCAATGTTTTGCGTTATGGCATGTATTTGCATTGATTTCAGGATTACAGCATTTGAGGCTATGATATAATAATGCAGAAGAAAAACAAGCGGCATAAAGGAGTAAGTCATGAACAAAATTCTGTTAGTAGAAGATGATCATCTTTTAAATAAAACACTTACTTATAATTTATCATTGGATGGTTACGAGCTGACTTCCGTATTTAATGCCAGAGACGCCGCAGCAGCGATTCGGAGGCAGCGATTCGATGTGGCGCTGCTTGATATTAATCTGCCGGACGGAAACGGCTATGAATTGTGTAAACTGGTGAAAGCGGAAGCACAGGATACGCTGGTGTTTTTTCTGACGGCTAACGATCAAGAGCGAGAGCAGGTGCAAGGCTATAAAGCAGGTGCGATAGACTATATTACGAAACCTTTTTCAGTTATCGCATTACAACATAAAATAAGCGCAATGCTTGCGATGGTGGAGAATCATAAGCCATTTGAGGATATCTATGATGACGGAAAATTATGCCTTGATTTTGCCCGGCAGACAGGAACGATTGCGGGAAAACAGCTTATGCGATCCGCCATGGAATATCGAATGCTTGCTCTTTTTTGCCGGAGTGCCGGACAAGTATTGACGCGGAGGCTGCTCTTAGAGAGACTGTGGGATGCGGAAGAAAAATACGTGGACGAGCATACGCTGACAACGACCGTCAGCCGCATACGGGGCAAGATTGAGGCGGAAGGCGACTGTTATATCAAGACTGTGTATGGTATGGGATATCAGTGGATGGGAGAAGGACAGAAGGGGAAATAGAATGAGACGCTGGGGGACGGAAAGAAAGCCGGTATCGGTCAGGACGATTTATGGATTAACGATTGTGGGAATGTTACTTACGATTGCGGCGGTATGTTTTTTCTTATATCAGATGACCGGAGACAAGAGGATTCCGTTATTGGGAATTTTGATTGCTGTGAGCGGCTTTGCGTGGGTCAATGTTTTTATGTGGATTATGAGCAAACGGCTGACATTATTTACAGATGATATCTGTCAGGTGCTGGATCGCATGATTAATGGGGATACCGGACTGGAATGGAGTGACGACAGCGAGACGCTTTTTGCCCGTATCAATCACCGGCTTATGCGTCTATATGAAATCCTGCGCGAGAGCAGGCAGCAGGCGGCGGAGGAACGGCAGAAAATACAGACGCTGGTCTCGGATATCTCGCACCAGGTCAAAACGCCCGTCAGCAATCTGAGAGTGGTGACGGATACGCTGCTTACAAAGTCGGTTACCGAGCAAGAGCGGGAGGAATTCATACGGGGAATCAGTATGCAGACAGATAAACTGGATTTTCTTTTTCAGGCATTGATTAAGACTTCAAGACTGGAGAGCGGGGCAATCTGTCTGGAGAAAAAAGACGGACTTGTCTATGACACGCTGGCGCAGGCGATAAGTGGTATTGTCTATAGCGCGGAGAAAAAGCAGATTGACGTGACAATAGACTGTCCGGAACAGCTTCATGTGTTCCATGACAGGAAATGGACGGCGGAGGCGCTTTATAATCTTCTGGATAATGCGGTGAAGTATACGGAGAAGGGCGGCGCCGTTACCGTGTCTGTAAAGCAGTGGGAGATGTATGTGAAGATTGACGTGTCTGATACTGGCAAGGGAATCGCGGAAAGTCGTCAGGCGTCTGTCTTCCGGCGGTTTTATAGGGAAGAAGAGGTACACGACAAGCCGGGCGTGGGCATCGGACTATATCTGACACGCGAGATTATCATGCGTCAGGGTGGGTATGTCAAGGTTGTGTCGGAAATTGGAAGAGGTTCAACATTTTCGGTCTTCATGCCACGGCGGTAAGGTTTTGAGAACGGTCTTGTATGAGAGATTTTTGTAATCCGAGATTTTTGTAATATTTTTTGCAAACAGAAGCAAAAATGATAATAAAGAAAGGGCATTTTTATAGAAATTATACAATAGGAAAAGCACATTCTATATGATATGATTATATTTGTCTGACTGTCAAAAGAATTTATGAATGAACGAAAAAATATGATATGTAGAATGGAGGTCACTTATATGAAGTTTGAATGCGGCAGCAGCTTGAAAGGTGATGTGTCGGCGGCATTAAGGAGTATTAAAGAACCGGAGGCGCTATTTTTTTCTGTCGCGAGTGAGGATATGCTTGAGCACGCGGCCGATGTAATCGAGAAAACTTTCCCCGGTGTTGCATCGATGGGCGGTGTTGGGCAGGCGTATATTGGCAAACAGTTCTATGATGAAGGAATTACGATTATTGCATTGAAAGAAAATATTAAGGTGGTGGCGGACGTTCTTGAACAGGCATCTGTCATGCCGATTAAATATATCAGGAGACTTGAGAATGCTGTGAAGACAGTAGGAGGTGAACGGGGAAGTACGGCGTGTTTCGATATCTGTTCGGCAGGAGTAGACGTTCGTGCGGTCACAACACTGTCCAACTACCTTTGTCCTTTGGGATACGATCTTGCAGGAGGTACAAGTAATTCTTCGGCGGTTGCCTGCAATGGAAAAGTCTATAAGGATGCGTGTGCGTTTTTCATGATTAAAAACCTCAGAGGAAAAATAAAAGCGTACAAGGAAAATATATACATACAGCCGCAGGGAACGGAGAAGCAGTTTATGGTTACGGAGGCGGAACCGAAGGATTACAGAATCCGCACGCTGGAGAACATGTCTGCTGAGAAAGTATATACTTCCGAATTGGGAATCAGCAGAGATAAGATTACCACACAGACTTTTAAGAATCCCTTTGGGCATGTCTGCGGTTCCGATACATATATTGTTTCTATTAAAGGTGTTGAAGCGGATGGGAGCATTACGACATTCCGCCCAGCAAATAAGATGGACTTCCTTACTATACTGAGCATGGATGACTATAAGGAAGTGGTACAGGATACGATTTCAAGGATTAAAAGCGACCTTGGCAATGCATCGGCAGTACTTTCCGTCAACTGTCTGTTCCGTTATATTATGTTTAATGAGGATCATTACTGGGACAGTTATCTTGCTGAGATGTGCCGCAGCTTTTCACATGCGGGTATGGTTGGTGTCGGCGAACATTACAATACACAGTTTGTTAATCAGACAATGTGCTGTCTGGCATTTGAGTAGGGGGTGAGGAAGACATGACTAAACTATTTGGCAACTCCGGAAAGAAAAACAAAGATAACGATTCATCATCCGCTATGGCGGCAAAGAAGCAGGCAGATTTTGATAAGCATCCCATGGATTATGCACTGAAGAGCGTATATAAGGTTGTCAACGAACTGGCGGAGGATGTTTTCCTGACGACACAGCAGATGCGCTACGCGACAGAAAGACTCTCGGGATTGAAAGAAGAAATGATCGGACCGCAGGGCGAAGTGAGCGCTCTGGAGGATGGATTCAAGGAGATTACAGCGGCAGCAGAACATTTTAGCGACGTGGAGGCAGAGATTGATGAATCTGTCACAGAGGCGCAGCGGCAGATGGAACAATTGAAACAAGACTCCAATCTCCTGCAGGAAAATTTTAAGAATATGTCTCAGACGTTCGATATGCTGCAGGGTGCGCTGGACAGTATTAGAAATAGTCTGACCGGTATCAGGGCGGTTGCTGACCAGACAAACCTTCTTGCACTGAATGCGAGTATTGAGGCGGCGAGAGCCGGTGAACAGGGCAAAGGATTTGCGGTCGTTGCAGTGGAAGTAGGGAAACTTGCAAAGACGAGCCGCGATATGGTTGGGAGTATTCATGCAAGTATTATGGAGGTGGAGCATCAAAGCGAAGAGCTCAACAAGTTTATCGATGCTTCTGACGAAGCAGTGCTTTGCAGTATTAAGAGCATAGAACAGACCGGCAGATATTTTGACGATGTGAAGAGAAGCGCTTCGGGTACGGTTGAGGTTCGGGAAGCGATTGAAAGCGCAGTGGAGAGAAACCGGGGGTATGTAAAGCAGGTTGAAGATTCCCTGATGGGGACTGCAGAGGTCTACAGCGATATCATTGACAGGATGGATATTGACGACAGTAAAAAAGGCGTATTGATTGAGATGTTCCAAAATATCATCGAGCAGGCGATTGCCATGGTGGAGGAACTGCCCTGATTCATATCAGGGCAGTTTTTTTACTTTATTTTCCATGATGTATCACGGTAAGTATACCAAAAGTATTGACAACTATATCGGCTGCCGTTATAATAGTTATATCGTTATCCGATATAACGTATTACGATATAATAAAAGAGGGAGGATGAAAGAATGGCAAATCCGGCGATGACAGAAGCGGTTTATTACATTTTGCTGTCACTTATGGAACCTATGCACGGCTATGGCATCATGCAGAACGTGGAGCAGCTTTCAAACGGAAGAGTAAAATTGGCGGCGGGTACGCTTTATGGGGCGATCAATACGCTTTTGGAGAAAGAATGGATTGTCGCAGCGGCGGAAGAAAACATTTCCGGGAGAAGCTTTTCTCAGGACAAGGGCAATAGGAAAAAAGAATATTTGATTACGGAACAAGGGAAAAAGATGCTGCAAGGCGAGATTGACCGTCTACAGGAATTGATTGAAAACGGTACGCGTATTTTGACGAGATAGAGAGGATGGAAAATGAGAAAAGTGATTCATAAATGGTTTTGGGTATGGGATTTCGATAAAGAGGAGAAGTGGCTGAACGAAATGGCTGCAAAAGGGTTAGCGTTAGTGGCAGTCGGATGGTGCCGGTATGAATTTGAGGACAGCGTTCCGGGAGAATACCAGATTTGTCTGGACTTTTTGGACAGTAGATGCAACGGAGTGGAGAATGAAAAGTATATTACGTTTCTTGAAGAGACAGGCGCGGAACAAGTGGGGACAATGTCGCGCTGGGTATATTTCCGTAAAAAAGCGTCGGGAGAGACTTTTCAGTTATTTTCGGACTATGCGTCCCGTATCCGTTATCTGACACAGATTATCAGATTTGTTGCGATGATTGGCGGGTTGAATTTATATTTTGGGTGCTACAATATGTTTATGCTTTTTCAAATGCGTCAGTATCACATTTATATCAATTTATTCGGCATCATAAATTTTTTGATCGCCGCTGCCTGTGCGTTCGGTATACTTCGGATTGCACGCAGGCGTAAAGAACTGAAAACAGAGCAGCAGATTTATGAATAAATTCGGAGATTTCTGTAACATTTATACTTTATGATGTGGTATAAAGAGCAACAAAAGTATAAAACGGGGTGAAGGTTACATGACATTTCCATTTGAAAATAATGCAAACGCTGCCGTGAAGAAGCTGTCGGCACAGCGCATCCGTGCCGACAGAGGGAAAAATATTTTCGTTATCCTTGCGGTCGTGTTAACGACGAGCCTGTTCGCGGCATTGTTTGCCGTGTCGGGCGGTTTTCTCGATCAGAACAAGCAGGTTTTGCAGAGATATTACGGCACCTCTCATGGCAATATCAAATTTCTGACAAAAGAACAGTACGATCTGCTGGCGGCATGTGATACGCCGAAAGCGGTCTATCATACGAGAGTTGTGGGAATGGCAGTGAATGAGGAATTGGCTAAGCTGGGTACTGAGGTGCGGTTTGCGCAGGACGGTTCTGCCAAGAGTTTTCTATGCTATCCGTCTGTGGGCACTATGCCGCAGGAGACGGATGAAATTGCTGCGAGTACGCTCGTACTTGAGGCATTAGGACTTCCCTGCAAGTTGGGAACGTCGATTCATCTGAGTATTTTGGTGGATGATGTCGCCTATGAAAAAGATTTTCGTCTGTGCGGTTTCTGGGAAGGTTATGAGCGGGCTGGAGCACAGATGGTCTGGGTGAGCGAATCATTTGCGGACAGTATTGCTCCTGCGGCGCATACAAGCGTTTATGATACCGGTAAATACGGAGGGATTTTTTGCGCAGACATCTATTTCCCGAGCGAATGGAATGCGGAAGAACAGATGAACAATTTGCTTGCAGAATTAGGAGAGGAATCCGGAATCTATGAACTTCCGATCAAAACCAATCCGTCCTGTGGATTAGGGCTGTCTGACGGTGAAATAGATATCAGCTTTATTCTGGCGGCAGTCATGCTGCTCGGAATCATCGTCTTTGTAGGATATCTTATCATCTATAATATGTTTTCTATTTCGGTGGCTCAGGATGTACAGTTCTTTGGGCTGCTGCGTACCATCGGCGCAAGCGGCAGACAGATTAGAGGCATTGTCAAAAAGCAGGCTTTTCGTCTTGCGTTAATAGGGCTGCCGTTCGGTCTGGCCGTCGGATATCTGGTCGGTTGGCTGCTTCTGCCATATACCTTGACAGAGATTAATATTGACACAACGGGAATTTACAGAATTAATCCGTTTGTTTTAACCGGAGCCGTTCTTTTTTCCATGCTGACTGTATACATCAGCAGCTTGAGACCTTGTAGATATGCGGCGCATATTTCAGCAATTGAGGCGGTTGCATATGTAGAAAGCGACAATGATGTAAGAATAAAGCCGAAGAAGAGCCGAAGAACTACATTGTTTACCATGGCAATCAGTAACTTGAGAAGAGGAAGAAGAAAGGCGGTTCTTGTCATCGTATCGTTGTCACTGGGCATGATTTTGCTAAATACGACTTATACGGCGGTGACAGGATTTGATTTGGAGACTTATCTCAATATGTATGCCGTGGCGGATTTCTGCGTGTCAGATTACACAATTTTAAATACAGGTATGCCGGGTAATCAGAATCTCAACGGAATCAGCGAGGAATTGATGCGGGAAATAGAGAACAGACCGGGACTGGAAGACAGAACATATATATATGCGAGGAGTATTATGCAGCAGATTCCGGACGAAGTCATAGAACGGGTTTTACAACAAAGGACGTCCGATACGGTAGTGGCTTCCATGGAGGATTCGGAAAATACAATGGCTCAGTGCCGTATGACCGGGGCTATCGTATATGGGATAGACGAATTGGCACTGCGGCTTGTGACGATTACAAAGGGTGAGGTGGATAAGGAACTTTGGGAAACAGGGAAAGGCGTGATTATAGACGATTTCTATTATCACGGAACAGATCCGGAGAGCGATTCGCCTCTATATCAGGTTGGGGATGAAATTATCCTTACAGATGAAAAAGGTGTCAGTCATACCTATCAGGTTATGGCGGCAGGCAGCGTTGAGGGCGATGTAAGTACGCATTTCTCACTCGATTTGGGGTTGAGCGTCATACTTCCCATGGAGAGTTACCGTGAAGTATATGGCGAGACACAGCCGATGACTGCAGTCTTTAACATAGCGGATGAACATAGGGAAGCGGCTGAGGAATGGATGGAAGATTACAGCGCAAATGTGGAGAAAAATTTGGATTATATCTCATACCGGACCTATGAAAAGGAATATCGGGAAAGCAAAGCGACATATACCATTATCGGCAGTGTACTGGGAGTGATTCTGGCGTTAATTGGGCTGCTGAATTTCATCAATGTGACGGTTACTTCTTTATTGGCAAGACAAAAGGAAATGGCGGTACTTGGCGCGGCGGGTATGACGCAGAAGCAGATGAAGCGGATGCTTGCATGGGAAGGAATCGCTTATATCGGTGCGGCGGTTTTCACTACGGCAACTTTCGGAACAGGGATCGGGTATTTTATCTGTGAGATGCTGGTCGGGCATATGTGGGCGTTCCGTTATCATTTCACATTGCTTCCGGTGATGCTTATTTTGCCGTTTATGATGGCAGCAGCAGTGTTTGTGCCGCTTGCGTACTATCGGAAGATGAACCGGAAAAGTATTGTAGAGAGGCTGCGGACATAAGCGGAGTTGCTTTGAGAATTCAGAGTTCAAAGAGAGCGGGTAAGATTGACATGGAAGGAGTATGCTGACATGAGCATTTTGCAGACAATAGATTTGAAAAAATATTACGGGGAAGAATCGAACGTTATCCGTGCGTTGGACGGGGTGAACTTCAGTGTTGAGCAGGGAGAGTTTGTGGCGGTTGTGGGCACTTCCGGCAGCGGCAAATCTACGCTGCTTCATATGATGGGTGGTCTGGATAGGCCGACGTCGGGCAGCGTCATCGTGCGTGGCGATGAACTGGCGAAGAAGAATGAAGAGGAACTGACTGTTTTTCGACGCAGGAATATCGGATTTGTCTTTCAGAATTATAATCTGGTGCCGATTTTGAATGTATATGAGAATATTGTTCTGCCCGTGGAACTGGACGGCGATAAAGCTGACGAGAAATATCTGGATGAGATTGTTCATATGCTGGCGTTATCAGATAAGCTTAACAGTATGCCGAATCACCTGTCCGGCGGACAGCAGCAGCGCGTCGCAATTGCCCGCGCGCTCATCACGAAACCCGCCATTCTGCTGGCTGATGAGCCGACCGGTAATCTGGACAGCAAGACGAGCGCGGATGTGCTCGGACTTTTGAAACGTACCGGCAGCAAATTTCACCAGACTATTGTTATGATTACGCATAATAATGAAATCGCGCAGCTTGCCGACCGTATTGTACGGATTGAAGATGGAAAGATTGTTGCCTGATTCTGGAATTTTTTTCGCATTTATGATAATATGAAAAAAATTGATGTGAAAGGATGAGAAGGAAATGAAATTGACACCGAAAGATGTAGAAAAGTGGGAGTCTTCGCTGAAAGAGATAGAGTTTATGAGCGCCGATGACCATATTGTTGAGCACACAAAAGGAGATCTGTGGGAGATGATGTCTCAGGTCAGAGGGAACTATTTCTTTACAAATGAGAAGTTTATCTTCGTTGGCGGTTTGTTGGGAACCAGTAATTTTGCTGTTAAGTACAGCGATATTAAGGAACTCAAAAAGGTCAATGTAGGTGGTTTGATTCCTATTATTCCCACGGGAATCAAAGTTATCTGCCAGAATCCTGAGAACGGCAAGACCGTGAAGCATAAATGCTCTGTAATGAAGAGAAAAGACTGGATTGAGTATTTGAGCGGAAAAGCCGGACTTCCACTATGATGATTTAACAAGGGACATTATCAAGGCAGGAAACTGGTTTGAACCAGATAAAAGCAGCAGATAAAATATCAGGAACCATCTTGACAATAGCAAGTAAGATGTAATATAAAATATAAGTAAGAACAGAGACAGACGTTGAAGAAGACAGTAGCTGATTTCTCAAAGGCCCAGCGAGCCGGTGATGGTGAAAGACCGGTGTGAGTAGGAAATGAGTGAAAATCACTTCTGAGTTTCAGACCGAACCTTGTATATAAAACAGTAGGCTCTGACGGCATCCCGCCGTTACCGGGATCCGTATCGTCACGTACAATTTTGTTTGCAGGAGTGACGGCACGTCGTAATAGGTGGTAACACGAGAAATTTGACCTCGTCCTTTTACGGGACGGGGTCTTTTTACGTGTGATAGGAAATTGTTTTTTCGAGTTCGCGGAGCGAATCTCGCAAAGTTAATTCCGAAGGAATTGCGGGACAAGGCTTTTTAGTTTCGAGTTCGCGGAGCGAATCTCGCAAAGTTAATTCCGAAGGAATTTACTTATAGGAAAGGAGCAAATCATGTATCAAAAAGTTGACACAAGTCTTAATTTTGTGGACAGAGAGAAGGAAGTCTGCCAATTCTGGAAAGACAATGGTATTTTTCAGAAAAGCATGGATTCCCGAAAGGAGGGGGAGACATACACATTCTATGACGGACCGCCGACGGCGAACGGTAAGCCGCATATCGGGCATGTACTGACCCGTGTCATCAAGGATATGATTCCCAGATACCGTACTATGAAAGGGTATATGGTTCCACGTAAGGCAGGATGGGATACGCATGGTCTGCCGGTAGAGTTAGAGGTAGAGAAGCTTCTTGGATTGGACGGCAAAGAGCAGATTGAAGAATACGGATTAGACCCTTTTATCAGTAAATGTAAGGAGTCTGTTTGGAAATATAAGGGTATGTGGGAGGATTTCTCAGGAACAGTCGGCTTTTGGGCTGATATGGATGACCCGTATGTGACCTATCATGATGATTTTATTGAGTCAGAATGGTGGGCGCTTAAGCAGATTTGGGATAAGGGATTATTGTACAAGGGCTTTAAGATTGTGCCTTATTGCCCGCGCTGCGGTACGCCGCTGTCTTCTCACGAGGTGGCGCAGGGATACAAAGCGGTTAAGGAGCGTTCCGCGGTGGTGCGCTTTAAAGTGGTAGGCGAGGATGCTTATTTCCTTGCATGGACGACCACGCCGTGGACGCTTCCTTCCAACGTAGCGCTTTGTGTGAACCCGAATGAGACGTATGTCAAAGTAAAAGCGGCGGACGGCTATACCTATTATATGGCACAGGCGCTTTTGGACAATGTATTAGGAAAATTGTCTGAGAATGACAATCCGGCTTATGAGGTATTGGAGACTTATGTAGGAACAGACTTAGAATATAAAGAATACGAGCCTCTTTTTACCTGTGCAGGAGAATCAGCGGCAAAACAGAAAAAGAAAGCGCATTTTGTGACCTGTGATAACTATGTTACCATGACGGACGGTACAGGCATTGTTCATATTGCGCCGGCTTTCGGTGAGGATGACGCGCAGGTGGGACGCAGATACGATCTGCCTTTCGTTCAGTTTGTGGATGGCAAGGGCGAAATGACGCAGGAGACGCCCTATGCCGGTATGTTTGTGAAGAAAGCAGACCCGGAAATCCTGAAGGACTTGGATAAAGAGGGCAAATTGTTCGACGCGCCGAAGTTCGAGCATGATTACCCGTTCTGCTGGCGATGCGATACGCCGCTGATCTACTATGCGCGTGAGTCATGGTTTATCAAGATGACGGCGGTGCGTGATGATTTGGTGCGCAACAATAAGACGGTCAACTGGATTCCGGAATCAATCGGCGAGGGACGTTTCGGCAACTGGCTGGAGAATATTCAGGACTGGGGTATTTCCCGTAACCGTTACTGGGGTACACCTTTAAATGTATGGGAATGCGCGGAGTGCGGACACATGGAGTCTGTCGGTTCCCGCGAGGAACTTGAGAAACTGTCTGGCAATCCGGAGGCGAAGACCGTGGAACTGCACAGACCTTATATCGACGAGATTACGATTACCTGCCCGGACTGCGGCAAGACTATGAAGCGCGTTCCGGAAGTGATTGACTGCTGGTTTGATTCAGGCGCAATGCCTTTTGCACAGCATCATTATCCTTTTGAGAATAAAGAGTTGTTTGAAGAGCAGTTCCCGGCACAGTTTATTTCTGAGGCGGTGGACCAGACCCGTGGATGGTTCTATTCTTTGATGGCGGAATCTACGCTGCTGTTCAACTGTGCGCCTTTTGAAAATGTCATCGTCTTAGGACACGTGCAGGACGAAAACGGACAGAAGATGAGTAAGAGTAAGGGTAATGCGGTAGATCCGTTCGAGGCGCTTGAGACTTATGGCGCAGATGCAATCCGCTGGTATTTCTATATTAATTCCGCGCCTTGGCTGCCGAACAGATTTCATGGCAAGGCAGTGCAGGAGGGACAACGTAAGTTCTTAGGTACTTTGTGGAATACCTATGCATTCTTTGTGCTGTATGCGAATATCGATAATTTCGACGCGACGAAGTACAGTCTGGAATATGATAAACTTCCGGTTATGGATAAATGGCTTTTGTCCAAGCTGAACACTGTGGTTAAGGAAGTGGACGAGGATCTGGACAACTACAGGATTCCGGAGGCGGCCCGCGTACTGGATGAGTTCGTAGACGAGATGAGTAACTGGTATGTCAGAAGAAGCCGCGAACGTTTCTGGGCAAAGGGAATGGAACAGGATAAGATTAATGCATATATGACGCTGTATACAGCTCTTGTAACGATCAGTAAATGTGCAGCGCCGATGATTCCTTTCATGACAGAAGAAATTTATTTAAACCTCGTAAAAAGTATAGATGCGGACGCGCCGGAAAGTATTCATCTGTGCGATTTCCCGGTGGCAGATGAGAAGATGATTGACAGTAAGCTCGAGGAGGACATGGAGGAAGTTCTTAAAATTGTTGTGATGGGACGCGCTGCGCGTAACACGGCAAATATCAAGAACCGCCAGCCTATCGGCACCATGTTTGTTAAGGCGGAGCATGAACTTAATGATTTCTATCAAGAGATTATCAAGGATGAACTGAATGTGAAGAAGATTGAGTTCAGTGATGATGTGTCTGCTTTCACAAGTTATAGTTTCAAACCGCAGCTTAAGACGGTAGGACCTAAATATGGCAAGCAGCTCAATGCGATCAGGACATACCTAAGCGCGGTGGACGGCACCAAGGCAATGGAGGAGTTGAAAACGGCGGGTGTGCTGAAATTCGATGCGGACGGTACAGAAGTGGCGCTGGCAGAAGAAGATCTTCTGATTGAGGTTGCGCAGAAGGATGGCTATGTGACGGAGGCTGACAACAGTGTGACCGTCGTGCTCGATACCAATTTGTCAGAGGAACTGATTGAGGAAGGTTTTGTATACGAAGTAATCAGTAAGATTCAGACGATGCGCAAGGACGCGGACTTTGAGGTAATGGATCATATCAAGGTGTCTGTCTGCGATAACGATAAGGTGTCTGGAATCGTGCAGAAAAACGCGGAGGCGATTTCCGGTAAAGTACTTGCAGAAACGATTGTGACAGGCGAAACACTTACGGTATCTAAGGAATGGAATGTCAACGGAGAGAAGGTTACCATTGGTGTGGAGAAAGTGTAATCGCAGATGCAGATTGGCGTTAACGGCGTGCATTGTGCTTCTGGGCAGCTGTCTCATAACAGGATATGCCGCCCGGAAGACGACGGTGTCGGACATCGATTTGTACGGATGCAGTCCCGTGACGGAAGATTTGTCAGATATTCCGCCTATGGAGAATAAACTGTATGCCGCGTGGGACGGCAAAATATATTACAGACAGTACTCTGATGAAGACATGGAAGAAGGCGGACTGTGGGCAGATTTTGATCCGGTTGCGGACACTGCAAAAGAGCTCATGTGCATGGAACCTGACGGCAGCGTATTACAGGTTGGTGTGGATTATGGCTTTGGAGAGATGTTTATTGTCTGCGGGAGAATTTACTCACAAAAGTGTACGGAACAGCAGAGGAATGACGGTGACGATCGACTCAGAGATTACGTGGTTTATTCCTGCGCTTTGGACGGAAGCGATATGAGGGAATATGATTCGACAAGGGTACTTGCTGCAAAAGGTGACAGAATTATTTGCCAGACAATGAATCACGGACTGTCATTCATTGATGCGCGGACTGGAGAAGAACATGTTCTGATGGAACAGTATGCGGGTTATCTGGAGGCTGACGAAGAGGAACTATTCTGCTTTTATTACCCCAAAGATGCGGGGGAAGATTCCTATGACGTGACATTGTGCTCCTTGGATTATGAGGGGAATCTGCACGAATTAAAATCGATTACCCGTAAAGAGTATGCAGACTGCATGGGTGGGGAGGACTTTTTAGACTGGCTGATGTTTGAGACGCCCATAGATATTCCCTGCTTTAAAATAGCAGGAGAAGACCTATACTTCTCGGCAGGTTCCTACAACGGGACCGGAAGCATGTATACGGGCGGTCCGATTTACAGTATGAAAAGAAACGGAAGAAGATGCAGGATAGAAGCGGTTTCCTTTGAAAGATACTTTTATTTATACGATGACGGCACAAACAGATCTTTGTACTGTGCACCGATTGATGAGGAAACTTCGAGAGTGCTTGACAAAATCCAATCGATTCGTTTGTACGGAGTTGAACAAGACATTGAATTGCGGATGCCATACCGCCCATATGAGGAGCCTTATGTACATACGGTTTATGATCAGGAGAGTTATCCTGTCGGTGAGTTAGTGATGATATATCCCGATACCGCTGGTATCTGCTATATACTGCTTAACCTGCAGGACAGTGAAGAGCTGGGAATCAGGACGCATGTGGACGGTCAAGTGGTACAGCAGCTTGACGAAATTGAATATCTTGACGGCAAATTGTTCTTTACAGTGACAGATTTAGTCTATAGTACCAAGTACAGTATCGGCTGGAGAGACGGATATGAGCGCGGCAGGAGTGAATGCTACTGCAAGGATTTGGACAGTGGAGAAATTACGCTGCTTTATGAATATTGAGAGAAAATTCAGGTTCTTTGTTACACAAATCAAATATTGGGAGTAATCCACGCAAAAAACAAGTAGTAATTTCTGACAATTTAAGCATATTGCTTATAGTCAAAAACAAAAATACAAGATATAATAATAGAATGGAGATAAAATAGGCATTGTTTTTCAGGACTAAGAGTAAACGAGGAGGCGCACAAATGGCAAAAAAAACTGTAAAAACAACCTTTGATACAGAGCTTTTTAAAAGAAGTGTCTTATATAATGTACGGACACTTTACAGAAAGACACTTGAGGAAGCAACGGATCAACAGATTTTTCAGGCAGTGTCCTATGCGATTAAGGATGCGGTCGTGGATCAATGGCTGACAACGCAGAAGGAATACGACAGACAAGATCCTAAGATGGTATATTATTTATCTATGGAATTTTTGATGGGCCGTGCCCTCGGTAATAATATAATCAATCTGCAGGCATATAAAGCCGTTGAGGAAGCGCTTGAAGAACTGGGTATTGATATTAACGTGGTGGAAGACCAAGAACCCGATGCAGCGCTCGGAAACGGCGGTTTAGGACGTCTTGCGGCTTGTTTCTTGGATTCGCTGGCAACATTAGGCTATGCGGCATACGGCTGCGGTATCCGTTATCGTTACGGTATGTTTAAACAGGAGATTAAGGATGGATATCAGATAGAGGTGCCTGATAACTGGCTGAAAGATAACAACCCGTTTGAACTGAGAAGACCGGAATATGCGAAAGAAGTCAGATTCGGCGGATATGTCAATGTCTACGTGGATGAGAACGGCAGAAGTAACTTCAGGCAGGAAGGCTATCAGGCAGTGCGCGCAATTCCCTATGACCTGCCGGTAGTAGGCTATGGTAACGGCATTGTCAATACGCTTCGTATCTGGGATGCAGAGCCGGTGGAATGCTTCCAGTTAGATTCTTTTGACAAAGGCGATTATCAGAGAGCTGTAGAGCAGGAAAACCTTGCAAGAAATATTGTCGAGGTTTTATATCCGAACGACAATCACTATGCCGGTAAAGAACTTCGTCTGAAACAGCAGTACTTCTTTATTTCAGCGTCCGTTCAGGAAGCGGTGGCAAAATATATGCGCAAGCATGATGATATCAGGAAATTCTATGAGAAGGTCACATTCCAGTTAAATGATACTCATCCGACCGTTGCGATTGCAGAGTTGATGCGTATTTTGATGGATGAACACTATCTGACATGGGACGAGGCATGGGAAGTGACGACCAAGACCTGCGCTTACACCAACCATACCATTATGTCTGAGGCGCTTGAGAAATGGCCGATCGAGCTTTTCTCCAGATTGCTGCCTCGTGTATATCAGATTGTAGAAGAAATCAATCGTAGATTTGTGGCGCAGATTGAGCAGAAATACCCGGGCAATCATGATAAAGTGCGCAAGATGGCGATTATCTATGACGGACAGGTAAAGATGGCTCATCTTGCAATTGCGGCAGGTTATTCTGTCAACGGTGTGGCAAGATTACATACGGAGATTTTGAAGAATCAGGAATTAAAAGACTTCTATGAGATGATGCCGGAGAAGTTCAATAATAAGACGAACGGTATTACACAGAGACGTTTCCTACTCCATGCGAACCCGCTTCTGGCCGACTGGGTTACCGACCATGTAGGCAATGACTGGATTACCGATCTGCCGAAGATCAATAAACTGAAAGTTTATGCCGACGATGAGAAGGCACAGCAACAGTTCATGAACATTAAGTATCAGAACAAGGTACGCCTTGCTGAGTATATTTTGGAGCATAACGGTATCGAAGTTGACCCACGTTCCATCTTTGACGTACAGGTTAAGAGACTGCATGAATATAAACGTCAGTTGTTGAATATTCTGCATGTTATGTACTTATATAATGAGTTAAAAGAGCATCCGGATATGGAATTCTATCCGAGAACATTTATTTTCGGTGCCAAGGCGGCAGCAGGCTACCACAATGCGAAACTGACGATTAAATTGATTAATTCCGTGGCGGATGTGGTGAACAATGACCCGGCGATTAAGGGCAAGATTAAGGTAGTCTTCATTGAGAACTACCGTGTTTCCAACGCAGAGATTATCTTTGCCGCGGCTGACGTATCGGAGCAGATTTCCACGGCAAGTAAGGAAGCGTCCGGAACCGGAAATATGAAGTTTATGTTAAACGGCGCGCTGACCATCGGGACGATGGACGGTGCTAATGTGGAGATTGTGGAGGAAGTCGGAGAAGAGAATGCATTTATCTTCGGATTAAGTTCCGATGAGGTTATCCGTTACGAGAATTACGGCGGGTATCATCCTACGGAGATTTTCAATAATGATCCCGATGTACGGAAGGTTTTGATGCAGTTGATTAACGGCACCTATGCACCGAATGATCCTGATTTATTCAGACCGCTTTACAATTCTCTGTTGAATACACAAAGCACTGCCAAGGCTGATACATACTTTATCCTGAAGGATTTCAAGGCATATGCCGAGGCGCAGAAGAAAGTAGAAGCTGCATACAGAAATGAGAGCGGCTGGGCGAAGAGTGCTATCTTAAATGTAGCATGTTCCGGCAAGTTCACATCGGACAGAACGATTCAGGAGTATGTGGATGATATCTGGAAACTGGATAAAGTCGTGATTCCGAAGGAACCGGTCGTGACTGAAAAGAAGTCTGCTGGTAAATAATTAACGAATTGAATTATGCGTTATTGATATGAAATATTAGTGGGGGGAGTGTCGCAAAACTATCGATTAAGATGCTTGAGCGATACCTTTTCCTGAGAAATATGAAAATCAGGTAAGAAATCCTGTTGTGTGGGTTTCTTATCTGATTTTTTCATACTTTAATAAAGCTGCATCATAACAGCCTGTTGTTTATATGCATATAGTCGTTGTCGTTAATATGTGTGAAAGTTGCGTCCGGATCCGTCTTACAGTAGTTATTACGCCCTTGAAAACTTGAATATTCTACATGGATTATATTGCTCTGTTTAATATTTATAAATCACAAAGTAATTTTTGACTATCTTTTCAAAAGTTCTTATATGCCGGTATAGCCTATTGTTACAGGCTTTTCCG
>ERZ779631.221-NODE-221-length-22028-cov-11.017203_pt1 | contig 22028 bp, 20 predicted proteins | sample MGYA00514193_ERZ779631 | MGnify/ENA primary metagenome ERZ779631 (study PRJEB29562, sample SAMEA4376710) | mouse gut metagenome | isolation source: Cecum | study: EMG produced TPA metagenomics assembly of the A DSS colitis mouse model was used to assess the...
AGCGAAAAAATCTGCGCCTGTCTGGCATTCCGCCAGATTTTAAACAGGCTCTAAGAAGGGTTTTCCCGGTAAAAAAGGTCCCGGACAGGTGCCGTCCGGGGCCTTTGGCGGTTCAGTAGAGGGAATCCAGGATCCCGATGGCCTGGGCCACGGCGTGCTCGTCGCAGTGGCCCAGGGGGGCGCGGCCCCGGGCCGCCAGCCAGCCGCGCACCTCGGGGGCGCAGTTGGCGGGGGCGAAGGGGAGGGCGGACAGCTTCAGCATGGGCAGGTCGTTCTGGTTGTCCCCCATGCAGTAGAAGTGCCTGGGGTCGATGTGGAGCAGCCGGGCCGCCCGGGCCGCCATGGAGCCCTTGTGGCAGCCCTTGGCGGTAAGCTCCAGCAGGTAGGGGTTGGAGAAGATGGCCTCGAAGCTGTCCCCCCAGCAGCGCAGGAGATGGGCCTGGGCCGCCAGCAGGTAGGGGTGGTCCTGCTCCAGCAGGACCTTGATCCAGGGGGTGGGCATGGACCCGATGGGGCAGGGGATCTGGACGCCCCCCACCTTGGTCAGGTGGGCGGTGGTGACGGCGTTGGGGTTGTGGACATAGATTTCCTCCCCGTGGTAGGCCTCCACCGCCAGATCGGGGAACACCCGGCACAGCTGGGCCAGCCGCTCCGGGGCGTCCCCGTCCAGGTGGGACTCCGCCAGGCAGCGGTCCGCCTGGTAGTCGTACAGCATGGCCCCGTTGGACAGCACCACCGGGGCGTTCAGCTCCAGCTCCTCCTTGGCGATCTGGGGGGTGAAGGTGCGGTGGGCCCGGCCGGTGGCGATGGAGAAGCGGCCGCCGTTCTGAATGAAGTAGCGGATGGCGGCGCGGTTCTCCGGGGAGACGGTGTGGGCGGTATTATATAAGGTGTCGTCGTAGTCGGTGTAGAACAGCACGCCGCTGAATTTGCCCACAAAAATCAGTCCTTATTTCAAATCTTCCCCGTTCAGGAATTTGCTCAGGGGCTTCATCAGCGCCGCGCACACCACCACGGCCAGGAGGGTGCTGGGGAGCATATAGCCGCCGTTATACAGCGCGGAGTAGAAGAAGGGGGAGGTCATGGTCATGCCCATAAACGTCTCCGGCATCCACTCGGCGTAGACGGTGACGCCGCTGATGTAGTGCACAACGAACCGGGCCGCGCCGGCGGCGGCGGCGGCCAGGGGGATCAGGTTGGCCTTGCGCTTGAACAGCCCAGCCAGCCCCACCATGGCATAGGCACCGGTATAGTCAAACACGATGGAGACCCAGCTGATCACAAAGCTGTCCAGGCCCAGGAAATACTTCAGCGTGCCGAAGGCCAGTCCGGCAACGATACCCCAGCCCGCCCCCCAGCGCACGGCGAACAGGATGATGGGGATCATGGCCGCGCTGATGGAGCCGCCCTGGAACCACAGGTCCAGCTCCACAAAGGTGAGGGCATACGCCAGCGCGATGGACACCGCGCCCTCGCACAGCATCCGGGTGGTCTGGTTCACGTTCTTCATTGTCGTTTCCTCCTGAAATAAGTATACCGCAATGCAAACGGTGCAATGCGGTAGCGGGAGAAACGACAATGGCCCAACTTGTCGGATTCACTTCCTACGCCGGCATTACCCGGATCAGGTACGAGGGACCGGGAGGGCTTTCATCCTCCACATCACAGCCGGAAAGTGCATCCAGCGCCCCTGTGACATTCCATTCACTATGCGGTTGCACCTATTGTACCGGAAGCGGGAGGCCCTGTCAAGTGGGCTGGGCAAAAGGGCGAAAATCAGGGGTAATTTTTGGAGGTTTTGCCAAGTACACCAGAGAATGTGCCCCCGTTCCCCCGAAACCGCCAAAACGCAACAAGATATGCCCCAAAGATCTGCGGCTTTGTCCAGGGGCCGGAAAATCAGGGCTTGACTGGAGGGACAAATCAGTGTAAGATAAGGCTGTAACTGTTTTGTAACCCTTTGCGTTTCTTTTGTAACTGGGCGGCAGGACAGTCGGAAACCCGAAGCGCAACAGGAGGGACAGCCGTGAAGCGCACGCACGACAGCCGCGGGTCCAAGGACGCGGTCAAAGAGAGAGCTGACGTGAAAGGCGGGAGCGACGCCAAAGAGCTCCAGGGGGGCGGGAAGCCCCAGTCCTGGAAGCAGTATATTGATCAGGCCATGCCTCCCCAGGAGCAGGCCAAACAGGAGGAACCCCAGCCCCAGGCCGGGCCCGTCCGCCCCGACAGGAAGGCGGAGGCCAAGGCCGCCTGGGACGGCCTCCGCAGAAAGGCGGAGGAGGCGGGCAGGTCCGCCGCCCAGGCCGCCGGGGGCGGCTGGAGCAGGGTGAACGGCCTCACCGCCGGACGGCTGGAGAAGGCGGGCCAGGGCATCGCCAAGGTCCGGGACATGGTGGCCCGGCACCCGGTATCCCCGCTGCTGTACGCCACGGTGCTGGCGGCGGCCATCTGCTGGACCGCCTTCAGGGGCACCTACGTCCGGGCCTACGTCATGGAGGTCAACGGACAGCCGGTGGGGCTGGTGTCCAGCGAGGACGAGGGCAAGGCCATCGTCTCCAACGTGGGGACCAGGGCCGCCAGCGTGCTGGGCGAGGATTACGACTACGAGCCCCAGGTGGACTTCGCCCCGGCCTATGCCGCCCCCGACGCCCTCAGCGACACCGTGGCGGTGGAGGACGCGCTGTTTGACGGCGTGGGCGCGTATATGACGGCTTACGCCATCTCGGTGGACGGGGTGGAGATCGGCCGGGCCGCCGACAGCGGGGAGCTGTACCGGCTTCTGGACGAGATCGCCCAGCCCTATCTCCCCGCCGACGCCATCCGCTATGAGTTCGTGGAGGACGTGCAGATCACCCCGGTGGAGATGCCCGCCAACAGCACCTTCGACCTGGAGTCCATCCGGGCGGAGCTGTCCGCCCTGTCGGTGGAGGAGGCCACCTACGAGGTGAAGAAGGGGGACACCTTCAACGCCATCGCCTACTCCCTGGACATGATGCCCAACGAGCTGTCCGTCCTCAACCCGGACGTGATCGTCAACAAGCTGTGGGTGGGCCAGGAGCTGATCATCCAGCAGGCGGTGCCCCGCCTGTCCGTCCGGGTGGTCACCAACGAGACCTATGAGCAGGAGATCCCCAGCCCGGTGGAGTATATCGAGACCGCCGAGCTGTACGTGGGCGACACCAAGGTGAAGGAGCAGGGCGAGGACGGCATGGCCCTGATCAACGCCCAGGTCACCTACGTGAACAACGTGGAGCTGGACCGGGAGGTCCTCTCATCCCAGACCATCAAGGAGGCCACCACCACCTACACCTACACGGGAACCACCCCCCGGCCCGTCACCGCCTCCAACGGCTACTTCATCTGGCCGGTGCGGGGCACCATCACCTCCAACTTCGGCGGGCGCAACCTGTGGGGAAGCTACGACTTCCACCTGGGCCTGGACATCGCCGTCCCCTACGGCACCGGGATCAAGGCCGCCGACGGCGGCACCGTCATCAAGGCGGGCTGGAACGGCAGCTATGGCCTGCTGGTGGCCATCCGCCACGACAACGGCATCGTCACCTACTACGGCCACAACTCCTCCGTGCTGGTGAGCGTGGGCCAGAAGGTGTATCAGGGCCAGATCATCGCCCGGGCCGGCTCCACCGGAAACTCCAGCGGCAACCACTGCCACTTCGAGGTCCGGGTCAACGGCACCAGCGTCAACCCCCGCAACTACCTGTAACGGACACAGCCCGCCCCCGGAGCTCCGGGGGCGGGTTTTTGCGGAGCTTCCACAGGCTCCGCAGGGAGTGTGGAAAATTTCTCGAAAAATCTCGAACAAATCTCCGAAATGCCCTTGACAAGCTCGAACAAATATATTATTATTTGAGGCAAGAGAACAGACCGCCGGAGCGGCGGTCAAAACATCCCGGATTATGGGACACACTGCGCGGTATGCTTAGGCCAGACAGGACAAAGGAGGCTTTGGCAATGAGACAAACCATCTATCTGACCCAGCACAGCTTATGGCAGAACCAGGCCGCGGGACAGCGGCTGGAGCAGGCGTCCGGCGGGGACAGCGCGGCCCCCCGCTGGTGGGAGGCACCCTCCGCCCCGGCGGGCAGGGTGGTGGATCTGGCGGCGTGGAAGGCGGAGAACCTGATGGAGCTGGACCGGGCCGGAGAGGAGACGCCGGAGCCGGAGAGCGGCCTGGCGGCCTACGGGGGCCGGGAGCTCCGCCGCCGCCCCCGGGAGAAGCACCGGGCGGCCCTGGCCTTGGGGGAGCTGGCGGCCACCCTGTCGGTGGCGGGGCTTGCGCTGGCGTTGATCCTCCGGGTGCTGCTGTTCTGAGAGCCTGTTTAAAATCTGGCGGAATGCCAGACGGGCGCGGATTTTTTCGCTGGGCAAGGCGATTTGACGCAGGAATACTTTGTGTATTTCAAGTCAAGTCAACGCAGCCCAGCGGAAAAAGATGTGCCGGGATGGCGTTTTGATAGATTTTAAACAGGCTCTGAACGGAATATAGACGGAACGCGGGCGGGAAAACCGGCCCGCTTTCGTTTTTTGCGCTAAAAAGGGCGGGGACAGGTAATTTCCGCTTTACAAATGGGAATAAATATGATATGCTTCCAAAGTACGCCCCGGTATGGGGCACCCGCCTGCTTAGTTCTGGGACAACGCCGCGAAACGCGGCACACACCCGCCCACCACTCAGCGGCAGGGAATTGATTCAGAAAGGTGGAACCTCCCATGATTCGCAAGGATCAAAAGACCTCCGTCATCGAGGCCAACCGCACCCACGAGACCGACACCGGCTCCCCCGAGGTGCAGATCGCCATCCTCACCGCCCGCATCCAGGAGCTCACCGAGCACCTGCGGGTGCACATCCACGACAACCACAGCCGCCGCGGCCTGTACAAGATGATCGGCAAACGCCGCAAGCTGCTGGATTACCTGGCCAAGAAGGACATCGAGCGGTACCGCGCGATTATCGCCAAGCTGGGCATCCGTAAGTAACACCCATAAAAGGGCGGCGCGCCCCGCGCCGCCCTTTTGCCCGTTTGAGAGATATCCCCCATAGAGCCGCGCTTTTAGCAGTTGAACATGGGTCCCGGCAATCGTTGGGGCTTATGTTCAAGTGCTAAAGGGTGCCGGCTCTCAACAGAAGCGCGGAGCCGCGGGCAGGCGAAGCGTGACAACTCAAATTTACAATCTGAAAGGAGCAAACACCCATGTCAACTGTCATCAAGCACAAGCAGTTCGCCAGCCATAAGGTCTACGAGACCACCGTGGCGGGCCGCCCCCTGTCCATCGAGGTGGGCAAGGTGGCGGAGCTGGCCAACGCCTCCGCCCTGGTGAAGTACGGCGAGACCACCGTCATGGTGGCGGTCACCGCCTCCGCCCGTCCCCGGGACGGCATCGACTTCTTCCCCCTGTCCGTGGACTTCGAGGAGAAGCTCTACTCCGTGGGCCGTATCCCCGGCAGCTTCATGCGCCGGGAGGGCCAGCCCTCCCTCCCCGCCGTGCTGGCCAGCCGCCTCATCGACCGTCCCATCCGGCCCCTGTTCCCCTCCGACCTGCGCAACGACGTGGTGGTCACCTGCACCGTCATGAGCGTGGACTACGACTGCTCCCCCGAGGTCACCGCCATGATCGGCGTGTCCGCCTGCCTGAGCTGCTCCGACATCCCCTGGGCCGGGCCCATCGGCTGCATGGAGGTGGGGTACTGCGACGGCAGGATCGTCATGAACCCCAACCAGGAGCAGAAAAAGACCTCCCAGATGGACGTGACGGTGGCGGCCACCATGGGCAAGGTGGTGATGATCGAGGCCGGGGCCAAGGAGATTCCCGACGAGATCATGTACCAGGGCATCGTGGAGGCCCACGAGGAGATCAAGAAGCAGGTGGAGTTTATCAACGGCATCGTGGCCGAGATCGGCAAGCCCAAGTTCGAGTACCAGCACGCCGACTTCGACCAGGAGCTGTTTGACAGCATCGTGGCCAGCTTCATGGACGAGGCCAAGGCCGCCATGGACACCGACGACAAAAACGTCCGGGAGCAGCGTTGGAACGCCATGATCGACCACTGGCACGAGAAGTACCTGGAGCAGTACCCCGACATGGACAAGTACCTGGAGGAGTTCACCTACAAGTTCCAGAAGAAGATCGTCAAGGCCTGGCTGCTGGAGGGCCACCGGGTGGACGGACGGGCGAAGAACGAGATCCGCCCCCTGGCCGCCGAGGTGGGCGTGCTGCCCCGTGTGCACGGCTCCGGCCTGTTTACCCGCGGGCAGACCCAGGTTCTGTCCGTGTGCACGCTGAACACCCTCTCCGCCTGCCAGAAGCTGGACACCATCTGGGAGGAGACGGAGAAGCGGTATATGCACCACTACAACTTCCCCAGCTACTCCGTGGGCGAGGCCCGGGGTGCCCGCTCCGTCAACCGCCGGGAGAAGGGCCACGGCGCGCTGGCCGAGCGCGCGCTGGAGCCGGTGATTCCCTCCGTGGACGAGTTCCCCTACGCCATCCGGGTGGTGAGCGAGGTGCTCAGCTCCAACGGCTCCACCTCCCAGGGCTCCATCTGCGGCTCCACCCTGGCCCTCATGGACGCCGGCGTGCCCATCAAGGCCCCGGTGGCCGGCATCTCCTGCGGCCTGATCCAGGACGACAACGGCGGCTTCACCACCTTCATCGACATTCAGGGCGTGGAGGACTTCCACGGCGAGATGGACTTCAAGGTGGCGGGCACCAAGAAGGGCATCACCGCCATCCAGATGGATCTGAAGAACGACGGCCTGTCCCACGCCATCATCAAGGAGGCGTTGGAGATCACCAAGGACGCCCGGTTCGCCATTCTGGACGAGATCATGCTGCCCTGCATCGCCGCGCCCCGGCCCGAGGTGAGCAAGTACGCCCCCAAGATGATCACCGTGAAGATCGACCCGGACAAGATCCGGGAGGTCATCGGCAAGGGCGGCTCCGTGATCCAGAAGATCACCGCCGAGTCCGGCGCGCAGATCGACATCGAGGACGACGGCACCATCCACATCGCCTCCCCCAACGCCGAGGCCTGCGAGATCGCCAAGAAGATGATCGACACCATCGTGTTCGTGCCCGAGGTGGGCTCGCTGTACTACGGCAAGGTGGTGCGCATCCTCCAGTTCGGCGCGTTCGTGGAGCTGGCCCCCGGCAAGGACGGCATGGTCCACATCTCCAAGCTGGCCAACCACCGGGTGGCCAAGGTGGAGGACGTGATCAACATCGGGGACATGATCTGGGTGAAGGTCACCGATATCGACGAGAAGGGCCGGGTGAACCTGTCCTATAAGGACGCACTCCGGGAGATCGAGGAGAAGAAGGCCCGGGGCGAGATTGTGAAGTAAACAAGAAACCGTAAACAGGGGGCGGCGTTTGCCGTCCCCTGGCTGTTTTCAGGAGGTATCTCATGGTGTACTTACAGAAAGCCGCCCTAACCGATGGGCGGGACGTGTACGAAATGCTCCAGCGCATCCCCCCGGAAAACGGGTTTTTGAACAGCTGCTACCAGATGGCGTGGGAGGACTTCCCCAGATGGCTGGCCAAGCGCGTGAATATGGCCCAGGGCATCGGTTTGGAAGACTGGCAGGTTCCCTCTACTACCTACTGGCTCATGGACGATGGGATCCCTGTGGCCTTTGGTTCGCTGCGCCACCGGCTCACCGACGCCCTGCGGGAGGCGGGCGGCCACATCGGCTACGCCGTGGACGGTACCAAATGGGGCCGGGGCTATGGCAAGGCCCTGCTGGGGCTGATGATCCAAGAAGCCCGCCGCATGGGCATCACAGAGGAACTGCTGGTGACGGTCCACCCGGACAACACCGCGTCCCGCAAGGTGGCGGAGGCCAACGGGGGCGAGCTGCGCCGGGAGACGGCGGAGCACGTGTATTACTGGTTTGTGTAATCCTCCGCTGTTCTGCTCCCCCAAGCTGTGGGGCTGCGACCAAAACAGATTGCTTTTTGTTCCATCCTGTGGTGTTTTATGGGTAAAAGCAGGGGGACGGCAAAGGCCGTCCCCCTGTCATTTCGCCCTGGGATAGGGATTCTTTTCGTTGGTCAATCCCAGCAGGTAGTCCACGCTGGTGTTATGGTATCGGGCCAGAGCGATCAGGATTGCTGTGGGGATGTCATTTTCCCCGGTTTCATATTTGGAATAACCGGTCTGTGACATATCGAGCAGCTTGGCAAACTTCGTTTGGGACAATTCGGTATCCTCGCGCAAATCGCGGATTCTTGGATACATAGCAATCACCTCACCCCAAACTATAGCTTACCCTGAAACAGGGTATTTACTTTTAGCCTGAAACAGGTTGAAATGAGGTTGAGGTGATCGCTATGATGAAAGGGCCGACGAAAAACCTGTCAATCGCAATCCCGGAGGAGCTGCATCAAAAATTGAGCGCGCTGGCAAAGGAAAGCTCCCGCCCGCTGTCTGCCTATATCCGCCAGGTCTTGAAGGCGCACCTGCAATACCTGGAACGGGTCCGGAGGCCGTAAGGCGGGGGCGGGGGACGTCCGCCCCTACACCACCCGCCGCCCCAGCCGCTTCCACCAGGGCAGCGGCTCCTCCGCCCGGTCGGGCAGCTCGATCAGGAACTTCCCCGAGGCGTTGAGCACCGTGGTGTCCCCATACTGCCGCTGGCGGGGCTGGGTGGGGACGTACTGCAAGTGGACGTGCCCATAGCAGTGGTACAGGGGGCTGTACTTGTCCAGCAGCTCCCGGAAGCAGGCGAACCCCCGGTGGCAGGGATCGTCCATGTCCCCCAGCCCCTGGGCGGGGGCGTGGGTGACGAGGATGTCCACCCCGCCCCGCCGCAGGGCCTTGCGCACCTTGGCGATCCGGCGGCGCATTTCCCGCTCTGTGTACTGGTGGGGGCCGTGGTTATACCGGGCGCACCCCCCCAGCCCCAAAATCCTGTACCCCCGGAAGCTCACCAGCTCCCCGTCGATGCAGTCGCAGCCCTCCGGGGGGTTTTGCTCGTATTTGGCGTCGTGGTTGCCGTGGACGTAGAACACCGGGATATTGCCCATGGTCACCAGAAAGCTGAGGTAGCTGGAGGGCAGGTCCCCGCAGGAGAGGATGGCGTCCGCCCCGCCCAGCTTATCCTTGGAGAAATGGTCCCAGAGGCCGGGGTCGGCGGCGTCCGAGATAACCAGCAGCTTCACAGGACCGCCTCCTCTGGGGGGATCTGCTTCCGGTGGATGCCCAGGCGGCGGACGGTGGGCTGGGCCACGGGGAGCACGTCCTCATAGGCGGGGAGGGCACCCTCCACCCGGTCGCACAGCCAATCCATTTTCAAAATCTCCTCCATGGTCAGCCCCCGGCTGCCGTCGTTGATCACCTGCCCGTCCTGGGCGGTGATCCTCCGGTGGAAGGGCTGGATGGCCCCGGCCTGAATCCCCGCCTTGAGGATGCGGGCCAGCTCCAGCACGCCGTCGGGCAGATCCGCGCTGTACTTCAGATCCACCACGCCGCTGTTCATCCCCCACCAGAAGTTGAGGGCCCGGTCGCTGTCCCCGGCCAGGGGGATCCGCCGGGGGTCCTGGAGGAACTCCCGCACCATGCGCACGTAGAACTCCCCCCACAGCCAGCTGGGGGAGGCCAGCAGCTTCAGCTTCCCGTCGTCCCCCAGGCGGGCCAGGCCCTGGGCACCCTCCGGCTGCTCGGCGATATAGTCCCGGTCGCTGACCAGCCGGATGCCCTGCCGCCGGAACTCCTCCAGGTAGTCCCCGGGCAGGCAGTGCCAGCGCAGGTGGATCCGGGCGTCCGGGTTGGTGAGGGACGCCCCCAGGGCAAAGGCGTTGATGCTGGCGGGCACGCTGAGGATGGGGTAGCTGCCCACATAGCCGATGTTTCCGTTCTTGCACAGCGCGCCGGCGATGGCCCCGGTGATGAACTTGGCCTCGTACACCCGGCAGTAGTAGGCCTTGACGTTCACATAGGGCTGGTCGATGGAGCAGTTGAGGAAGCGCACCTTGGGGTACTTCACCGCCACCCGCAGGGTGGCGTCGATGAGGCTGACGGAGGTGGTGAAGATCAGCTCCGCGCCGTCGGCCACCGCCTCCTCCACCACCGCCTCCGCCCCCTGGGGGTCCACGTCGTAGTAGCAGGAGACGGACACGCTGTCCCCCAGCGTCTCCTCCAGGTACTCCCGGCCCTTGTCGTGGGAGGCGGTCCACGCGCTGGTCTGGGGATTCTTCTGGAACAGGAAGGCACAGCGCAGCTTCCTGCGACCGAAGGAGGCCAGCAGGCCGGAGCCGGACCGTTTCTCCTCCCCCATGGGGGCCAGGCTGACGGCGATGGGCTGGGTGTCGGTAAAGACGCACAGCTCCTTCCATACGGCGGACAGGGTCTGGCGGTAGTCCTCCGCCTCCATGGTCAGGAACTCCATGCCGGTGTGGAAGCTGAGCCAGCGCACCAGGGCGTCCCCCGCGGTAATGCCCAGCCCGCCGCCGCCCAGGCGGTAGAAGCTGTCCCGGAAGCTGAAGTAGTGCCGCTTGAACTTGCGCTGGAAGTCCTCGGGCCAGGGCTGGTCCTTGGAGAAGCCCAGGGCGGCCTGGAGGGCGGCGTAGCCCCCCGGCTCGGTAAAGTGGACGCCCCAGCATTTGGAGCAGCGGAAGAAATCCAGAAACTCCATATAGATCTGGACGGTGATGTCCTCCGTCTGCTCCGGCATGAGCCGGATCACCTCCGCCCGGATGGTGGCGGAGCCCAGGAATTTCAGCACGCTGACCCGCTTGTTCCCCTCCTCCACGTAGAAGCGGCCCAGGTACTCATAGCACTTGATGGGGTCGTGGATGCCCTCGGTGAGCTGGGCCTGACACAAATTGGTCCATTTGGCGGCGAACTCGGTGTCCTGGTCCAGCAGGGGGAAGAAGCTGGGGGAGAAGGAATTGCACCGGGCGTCCTGGGTGGAGCCCACCACCAGGTAGATGGGGATCTCCATGGCCCCCAGGGCGATCTGGGACAGGGGCTTCTGCCGGGCCTGCTGGAGGGACTGGATATAGGGGTAGCGTCCCCGGTGGACGCAGTTTTTATATTCCCGCTGGCCCTGTTTGAGGGCGTCGGCGTAGTATTGCAGGGCTTCGGCACTGGACATTGGGTTTGCTCCTTTCTTTGGGAGGGGGGACCCTCCTGGGGGCTTTGGGTTTCTCCCCCTGCGCGGGGGAGGGTGCGCCCCTGCGGGGGGGTGTTCCTTTCTGCTCGTGCAGAAAGGAACCGAAAGACACGCTTAAGGGGGAGGCCGCCGGACGCGCTTCGCGCTTAGGCGGTCTCCCCCTTAAGAATCCCCCATTACGGGAGAGTCAGATCGGGGGTTGGGTGGTTTTCCTTCCGGCGCGGAGCGGATACGGACGCGGGGGCCCCTGTTTCCGCTGCCGCTGCTTGGGTATAGGCATTGAGGGGTGGGTGGGGTCCATATTGGATGCGCCTGGGTGGCGGGTGGTGCTGGCGGGGCGTCCCCTCATCCGTCAGCCTGCGGCGATGCCGCCTTATTATGACACGGCGGAAAGCTGGCACAAGCCTTCCCCCTTTTAGGGGGAAGGTGCCCCAGCGGGCACGCTGGGGCGGATGAGGGTGCGGATGTCAGGCGCGTCCCCTGAAAGCCCCCTCATCCGTCAGCCTTCGGCTGCCACCTTCCCCCCCTGTGGGGGGAAGGCATGGCGATATGGGCCGCGCTCCCCGAAATCGGCGGTTCCCATTACGGTCCCCGAGCATAAGCCGCACCACTTAGGCGTCAGCCGTGGGAACTACCTGGGACAGTAACCGCACACAAGCGGCAGCACCAATGGGGGAGAAGCCAGTCCAGATCCCCGCGAGCCGGTCATTCCCCCGCAACGAAAAATCGACGGCCCTTGCCCTGAAAAGGGGGTTCTTAGGGGGAGGCCGCCTGTGAGCGAGGGAGCGTCCTTCGCTCCCGAAGTCGAACCGGCGGCCTCCCCCTAAGCGTTCTCTTTGGTTACTTTCTCTCGCGCGAGAGAAAGTAACGCCCCCCGCAGGGGCGTCCCCTGGGAGCACCCGGGAAAAGTCACGCAGGGGCTTCCCCCCGCAGGGGGAAGGGGAAAGGCAGGAGGGGCTCCTACCCCTCCTCATCAATCTTCAAAACAGCCATGAAGGCTTCGGTAGGCATCTGCACAGTGCCCAAACTGCGCATCTTCTTTTTCCCTTCCTTCTGCTTCTCCAGCAGCTTCTTCTTCCGGGTGATGTCGCCGCCGTAGCACTTGGCCAGCACGTCCTTGCGCAGGGCCTTCAGCGTCTCCCGGGCGATGACCTTGCCGCCGATGGCGGCCTGGATGGGCACCTCGAACATCTGGCGGGGGATGTTCTCCTTCAGCTTCTCGCAGATCCGCCGGGCCCGCTTGTACGCCTTCTCCCGGTGGGCGATGAAGCTCAGCGCGTCCACCTGGTCGCCGTTGAGCAGCAGATCTACCTTTACCAGATCGGAGGGCCGGTATTCGTCCAGCTCGTAGTCCAGGGAGGCGTAGCCCCGGGTCTTGGCCTTGAGCGTGTCGAAAAAGTCGTAGATGATCTCGTTCAGCGGCATGAGATACCGGATCTCCACCAGGTTGGTGTCCAGGTACTGCATATCCTTGTACTCCCCCCGCCTGTCCTGGCACAGGGGCATGATCGCGCCCACATAGTCCGGCGGGGCGATGATGGACACCGCGGCGTAAGGCTCCATGGCCTCCTTGATGGAGCCGGGGTCCGGGTAGTTATGGGGATTGTCCACCCGCACCACGGTGCCGTCGGTTTTCGTCACCTCGTAAATGACGGAGGGCAGGGTGGTGATGAGGTCCAGGTCAAACTCCCGCTCCAGCCGCTCCTGGATGATCTCCATGTGGAGCATTCCCAGAAAGCCGCACCGGAAGCCGAAGCCCAGGGCCACGGAGGACTCCGGCTCAAAGGACAGGGAGGCGTCGTTGAGCTGGAGCTTCTCCAGGGCGTCCCGCAGGTCGGGGTACTTGGAGCCGTCCTCGGTATACACGCCGCAGTACACCATGGCCTGGGCGGGGCGGTAGCCCGGGAGGGGCTCGGCGGTGGGGCGGGCCGCCTCGGTGATGGTGTCGCCCACCCGGGTGTCCTTCACATTTTTGATGGAGGCGGTGAACCAGCCCACCTCCCCGGCGGACAGGGCGGGCGCGCTGTCCATGCCCAGGGGCCGCAGGTAGCCGCAGTCCAGCACCGTGTACTGCGCCCCGGAGGCCATGAGCTTCACCTGCGTCCCCGGCTTCAGCGTGCCCTCCATGATGCGGAAGTAGACGATCACCCCCAGGTAGGGGTCGTACTGGCTGTCGAAGATCAGGGCCTTCAGGGGGGCGTCCGGGCTGCCCTCCGGGGCGGGGACGTTGCGGACGATGTCCTCCAGCACCGCCGGGATGTTGATGCCCTGCTTGGCGGAGATCTCCGGGGCGTCCAGGGCGGGCAGGCCGATGATATCCTCGATCTCGTGCTTCACCCGCTCCGGGTCGGCGGCGGGCAGGTCGATCTTGTTCAGCACCGGGCGGATCTCCAGGTCGTGATCCAGGGCCAGATAGGTGTTGGCCAGGGTCTGGGCCTCCACCCCCTGGGCGGCGTCCACCACCAGCACCGCCCCCTCGCAGGCCGCCAGGGAACGGCTCACCTCGTAGTTGAAGTCCACGTGGCCCGGGGTGTCGATGAGGTTGAGGCAGTAGGTCTCCCCGTCGGCGGCCTTGTAGTCCATCCGGACGGCCCGGGCCTTGATGGTGATGCCCCGCTCCCGCTCCAGGTCCATATTGTCCAGCAGCTGGGAGGCCATCTGCCGCTGCTCCACCGCGCCGCAGATCTCAATCATCCGGTCGGACAGGGTGGACTTGCCGTGATCAATATGGGCGATAATAGAAAAGTTTCTGATTTTAGATTGTTCTGTCATAGCGAAACCCTCCGTACCAAATGGGGCCCCCGCCGGAGCCCAGCGAAGCGGGTCCGGTGGGGAGAGGAGGCACAGCGAAACGGTTGAGCTTTCCCCGCAGGGGGAAGCGAAGGAGTGCAGCTTGTGCCGACGAGGGCGATAATGGAAAAGTTTCTGATCTTGGATTGTTCTGTCATAGCGAAACCCTCCGTATCAAATGGGGTCCCCGGCGGAGCCCGGCGAAGGGGCTTCCCTGGGGAGAGGAGGCACAGGGCGCACCCCGCTATTTCACGTTCTCTATATGATCGGACATCTCGCCGTTGAGCCGCTCCCCGCAGGTGTGGACGATCTGGAGCAGGGACTGGTAGGTGCCCGGATAGGCCGCCTTCATGGACGCGTGGTCCAGGGGCGGGAACTGGGCTCCCTTGCCGGGGTGGTTCAGGGCCTGGGCATACTGGGCCTCGCTCATGATCATGTCCGCCCGGGGCAGGCCCGCCACAAACCAGTCGCCGGGGACGGAGAAGATGTCCTCGTCCTGGTTGGGGCTGGCCCGGTGCAGGTGCCGGAACAGGATGTAAACGGTGGTGGACAGGTAGTTGGCCGCCGCCCGGATGGCGTTTTTGTTCCCCAGCTGGCTGAGCAGGTCGAACAGCAGGCCCACGGAATTGACCACCAATTTCTTGGACAGGGTGGCCAGCACCGAGCCCCGCAGCACGTTGTCCCGCTCGTCGGACACGTCGTAGAGGGTGTCCGCGTCCAGGATGGTGGTGCCGTCCCGGCTGAGGGTGCGGCCCAGCAGGAAGTCGGCGGACACGCTGTAGAAGTCGCAGGCCTTTCCCACGAACACCAGGCCGGGCTCCCGGGCCCCGTTCTCATAGTGGGACAGGAGGGCCTGGGAGATGCCCAGGGCCTTGGCGGCCTGCCGCTGGGAGATGCCTTTCTCCTGCCGCAGCAGGGACAGGGTGCGCGCGAAATCCGGGTTTGTCATGTCTTTATTTCCCCCTCTTGCAAGTCTCATCGAGGAAGGCAGGGCAGGTCCGGTCAGGTGGGCACGGCTCATGCAATTCCTCATCATAGGGTCCGTCCGGCGGCGGCCGGCGGCGTCTTGCTTATTAGTACGGCACCCTATAGTATAACCGATCCGCCGGCGGTTTGTAAAGACTGTCTTGCCATCTTGCCCCGCGATATTCGGTGAAATTCTTCATCTCCCCTTGCAAAACCGGGGGAAGGGTGGTACAGTATTTCCATAGCGGTTTTTTTGCCGTAATCGTAAATCCTGACTGGGAGGTAACCAATATGTTCCGAAAGCTGATTCAAAAGCTGAAGCACAACCCCAAAACCATTGTGTTCACCGAGGGCAGCGACCCCCGCATTCTGGAGGCGTCCGCCCGCCTGCTGTCCGGCACCTTCCTCACCCCCATCCTGGTGGGCAACCGGGAGGAGGTCCTGGCCGCCGCCGAGCGGGAGTGCCTGAACGTGCAGAACGTCCAGGTGCTGGACCCCGCCTCCTACGAGGGTATGGACGAGATGGTGGAGAAGATGGTGGAGCTTCGGAAGGGCAAGATGACCCCGGAGGAGTGCCGGGAGGCCCTGCAAAAGTCCAACTACTTCGGCACCATGCTGGTGGCCATGGGCCAGGCGGACTGCCTGCTGGGCGGCGCGACCTACTCCACCGCCGACACCGTGCGTCCCGCCCTCCAGCTGGTGAAGACCAAGCCGGGAAACAAGATCGTGTCCTCCTGCTTCATTCTGGTGCGGCCCCTGGCCACCGGCGGCAACCAGGTGCTGGCCATGGGCGACTGCGCCATCAACATCGACCCCAGCGAGGAGGATCTGGTGGAGATCACCCAGGAGGTGGCCAAGTGCGCCCGTATGTTCGGCGTGGACCCCAAGGTGGCTATGCTGTCCTACTCCACCCACGGCTCCGGCAAGGGCCCCGCGGTGGATAAGATGCGCAACGTCACCCGGCGGCTCCAGGACATGATGCTGGACTTCCCCGTGGACGGCGAGATGCAGTTCGACGCGGCGGTGAACCCCTCCGTGGGCCAGCTGAAGTTCCCCGGCTCCCCGGTGGCGGGCTACGCCAACACCTTCATCTTCCCGGAGATCACCGCCGGCAACATCGGCTACAAGATCGCCCAGCGCATGGGTAACTTCGACGCCTACGGCCCCATCCTGCTGGGCCTGAACGCCCCCATCAACGATCTGTCCCGGGGCTGCAACGCGTTGGAGGTCTATTCCATGGCCATCATCACCGCCGCCCTGGCGGAGTAACGGAGCTTGCCCCTCACCTCCCCACGAAACCCGCCCGCTTTGCGGGCCGGGCTTTCGCGGGGGCCCCATTTCTCCGCACACCGCGCCCCCCGCCAGCGGCGGGGGCGTTTTTTACGACGAAAAAACCGCCTGCCGGAGGGCAGACGGTTTTTGGTTGTGCCTCAAAGCGCGGCTCAGGCCAGCTTGTTCAGCTTCAGGGTCATCGCGCTCTTTTTGTTCGCGGCGTTGTTGCTGTGCAGCAGGCCCTTCGCGGCGGCCTGATCCACGGCCTTGACGGCCACCTTATATGCGGCATCGGCCTCGCTGCGGTTGCCGCCGGCCACCGCGGCCTCAAACTTCTTCAGGTCGGTCTTGAGTGCGGACTTCTGCGCCTTGTTCTGCGCCGCCTTGGTGGAGTTGACCAGGACGCGCTTCTTGGCAGACTTGATATTGGGCAAACCAAACACCTCCTCCGATTTTTGCATTATGATTACGGCGGATTGCCGCCGCAGATATGTATTTTAACATTAAGAGAAAAAAATTGCAACACCTTTTTTCACTTTTTCGCATAGAAACTTTCGGACTGCGGAAAATAGCCCCATACGGCCCGGACAACCACAAGATATTGGGCAGAAGGGGGAGCATTTATGGCACAGCGGCGCACCGATCTGGCGGTGGAGGCCCATCAGCTCTGGCGGGAGGGGGCGGGGGAGGGCCCGTCCCTGCCCGGCGTCCGGGCGGAGGAGCGGGAGCGGGACGGCTTTCCCGTCACCGCCGTCACCATCGGCAGCCCCGAGGGGGCCCAGGCCCTGGGCAAGCCGGAGGGGGTGTACGTCACCATCGAGCTGGACGGCCTGCTCCGCCGGGAGGAGGGGGCCTTCCGGCGGGCGGTGGAGGCGGTGGCGGCGGAGCTGCGGCCCCTGCTGCCGGAGGACGGCCCCGCCCTGGTGATGGGCCTGGGCAGCCGGACGGTGACGCCGGACCTCATCGGCCCCTCGGCGGTGGATCACCTGCTGGTTACCCGCCACCTGGTGGAGGGCATCCCGGAGCATTTCGGCTCCCTGCGCCCGGTGGCGGCGTCGGCCCCCGGCGTGCTGGCCTCCACGGGGATGGAGAGCAGCCTCATCGCCCAGGCCCTGGCGGGGGAGCTGCGCCCCGCCTGCGTGGTGGCGGTGGACGCCCTGGCCTCCCGGTCCCTGGACCGGCTGTGCCGGACGGTGCAGCTGTCGGACACGGGGGTGATCCCCGGCTCCGGGGTGGGCAACCACCGCCGCCCCCTGAACCGGGAGACGCTGGGCGTCCCGGTGGTGACGGTGGGGGTGCCCACGGTGGTGGACGGGGCCACCCTGGCCCTGGACCTGCTGGAGCGGGCGGGGCACCGGGGGACGGACCGGGGGGATCTCCCCGGCGGGGAGGAATTTTTCGTCACCCCCCGGGAGGTGGACCAGCGGGTGGCGGACCTGGGAAAGACGCTGGGGTACGGGGTGAGCCTGGCCCTGAACCCGTCCCTCAGCCTGGACGATCTGGTGATGCTGCTGGAGTAGGGCCTGTTTCTTACCCCTTAGAGCCTGTTTAAAATCTATCAAAACGCCATCCCGGCACATCTTTTTCCGCTGGGCCGCGTTGACTTGACTTGAAATACACAAAGTATTCCTGCGTCAAATCGCCTTGCCCAGCGAAAAAATCTGCGCCTGTCTGGCATTCCGCCAGATTTTAAACAGGCTCTTACACCTTCTCGCAGAACAGCCCGTGGCGGTTGCAGTACCAGTAGATCCGCCCGCCGCCCCGGGGCTCGAACCGGGCCTCGGACAGCCCCTCGGGGTAGAGCTTCACCAGATCAAACCGCCCGGTGGTGACGCAGGCCAGAAAGGAGATATAGTGGTTCTTGCGCATCTCGTGGGGGATGGAGAACACATACTCCCCGTCGAAGCTCTCCCGGACCAGCCGATGGGCCTCGTCCGGCTCCTCCGCGTCCAGGGGCGGCAGGGCCACCCCGCAGCAGGACACCACCGCCGCCCCGGAGGCGTGGATCACGTTGCCGCACACCGGGCACACGTAGAAGGGCGCGCGCAGCAGGTTGGCGGCCCGGTTGGCGTTCACCACCTGCTCCCCGCTCAAAAGCTCGGGCACGGAGATGCCCAGGGCCTTGGCCAGCGGCTCCAGCAGGGTCAGGTCGGGCAGGCCCCGGCCCGTCTCCCATTTGCTCACCGCCTTGTCGGTGACGCCCAGCAGCTCCGCCAGCCGGGCCTGGGTGAGGCGGCGGCCCTCCCGGAGACGCTTGATGGTCCCGCCTGTGACATAACTGTTCATACATTCTCACAACCTTTCCCCCGCAGCTTAACACAGGGCCGGGGCGTCTGTCCACCTACGCTGCGTAGAGAGGGGGGCGCGCCGGGATATAAAACGCCGCCGGCAGGGAAAAAACCTGGAAAGACACAGCGTGTTTCCGGGATGTTCCGCCCTGCCGGCGGCGTTTTTACGGGGCCGTCCGCGCCGCGGTTTACTGCCCCTGCTTGTCCTTCCTGCGCTGGATCATCCGGCGGAAGGCCCCGGTGCCGAAGGAGAAGATCCGGTTCACCCGGCTGATGGTGGCCGAGCTGGCCCCGGTGCGCTCCAGGATCTCGGTGTAGACCAGGCCCTGGTCCAGCAGGACCGCCACGTCGAACCGCTGCTCCATGGCCCGCAGCTCCCCCACGGTGCACAGGTCGTCGAAAAAGGCCCGGCACTCCTCCAGATCCTTCAGCTCCAGTATGCTCTCGTACAGCGCGATGCTGGGCTCCTTGTTCCCTGCCTTGGGCATGACGCTCATCCTCCCCGGTGGTGTTTGTCTGCCCTGTATTTTAGCAGATAAAAGCGGTAAAGGCAACTGTTTTTTGCCCATGATTTCCCCTTCCCTTTTTCCCGCCGCTGTGGTAGAATACAGCCATGATTCCGATTCACGAAGGGAGTGGGCCTATGAGCCGTCTCGCGTCTGTCATACGCCCTGCCATTGAGCCGGGCCGCCGCGTCATCGCCATCAGCGACATCCATGGAAACCTGTCCTGTCTGAAGGGCCTGTTGAAGCAGGTCCGCCTCACGCCGGACGACGTGCTCATCCTGGTGGGGGATCTGCTGGAAAAGGGCCGGGACAGCCTGGCCGTCCTGCGCTTTGTGCTGGAGCTGCAAAAAACCCACACCGTTTACCCCCTGTGCGGCAACTGCGATTACATCGACCGGGTGTTCCTGGAGGGGGGCAGCCCCGATCCCGCCTTCTCCGTCCAGATGAATGAGCGTCTGGGGGTGTCCGGCCACTATTCCAACGCGGATCAGGAGCTGTGGCCCGTGCTGGAATACTGGGGCAACCGCTCCACCCTGATCCAGATGGGGCTGGAGATCGGCCACCCCATGCCCCGGCGGGCCGCCGACCTGCCCGCCCTCCGGGCCGCCCTGCTGGACTACTTCCCCCGGGAGACGAAATTCCTGCTGAAGCTGCCCCATATTTTGGAGTCAGCGAACTTCATCTTTGTCCACGGCGGCATCCCCAGGGAGGACAACCTGGACGGGCTGGAGGCCTACGGCTGCATGAAGAACGACGATTTCCTGGGCCAGGGCCTCTCCTTCCGGAAGTGGGTGGCGGTGGGCCACTGGCCGGTGACCCTGTACGACCCCAGCATCCAGTGCTCCAACCCCCGGGTGGAGCGGGACCGCCGCATCATCTCCCTGGACGGGGGCTGTGTGCTCAAGGTGGACGGACAGCTCAACGCCCTGATCATACCTGATATCACCGGGGACGAGTTCAGCTTCGCCGCCTATGACGGCCTGCCCCGGGTGACCGCCCTGGACGGGCAGGAGGCGTCCTACAACCCCATCAACATCCGCTGGTCGGACAGCGCGGTGGAGCCCCTGGCGGAAAACGGGGACTGCCTGCTGGTGCGGCACCCCTCCTCCGGGCGGACGCTGTGGGTGCCCCGGGACTTCGTGCGGCGGTGGCGGGACGGCAGGCTCCACACCGAGGACGCCACCGACTACTGCCTGCCCGTGGCCCCCGGCGACGAGCTGGCCCTGGTGCGGGAGACCCAGCGGGGCCTGCTGGTGAAGAAGGACGGGGTGACGGGCTGGTATCACGGCAGGGTTGAGCGGAAATAGTGGAGATGAGATAAGCCCGCGCGGTTTTTCCGCGCGGGCTTATTCCGCACCGACACCAAAACGCCCCACCCCCAATAACCCCCGGTGACAAACCGGAAACAGCCCCGGCCCATTTCCGACAGAGTGGTTACAATTGGTTTACAATGTAGTTTTTCCCCTTGACCTGCGACAAAATTCGACCTATACTGGAACCCGATACTAACAGATCGGGAGACACCTGACATGGCGGAAAACGAGAAGCAGACCGAGAACCAGACAACAGAGAACCAGGCCGGGATCGCAGCCGAACCCCCGGCCGAAAACCAGGACGCCGAGCGGGAGGAAATCCGGGATAACCCGCCTGCCGAGACCCCTGCCCCCGCCAAGGGCCGGGGACCCTTTAAGCCCCTGTTCCTCATCGCCCTGGCCCTGGCGGCCGCGCTGGCGGGTGTGTGCGGCTGGCTGGCCCTTCAGCGGCAGGCGGGGCTGGATTTGCAGGGGGAGCTGGGCCGCCGCCTTGCCGCCCTGGAGCAGGAGCTGGCCGACCAGCGGGCCGCCCTGGCCCACCAGCGGCAGGAGCTGGACCAGCGGCAGGCGGAGCTGGACGAGGCGGAGGAGACCATCGGCCTGCTGTCCCAGTACACCCTGGTGAGCCCGGAGGGGGAGCCGCCGGACTACGCCGCCCTCTACCCCGACTTCTACGCCCCGGACTGGGAGGGGGAGACGGTGAGCGGCGGCAAACGGTGCTACCTCACCTTTGACGACGGGCCGTCCCCCAACACCGACCGGATTCTGGAGGTGCTGGACCGCTACGGGGCGAAGGCCACCTTCTTCGTGGTGGGGTACGAGGCCCGCACCGCCGCCGGACAGGAGCGGATGCGCCGGATCGTGGCGGAGGGCCACGCCCTGGCCATGCACAGCTGGAGCCACGACTACAAAAAGGTTTACGCCTCGGTGGAGGGCTTCCTGGAGGACTTCTACAGGCTCTACCAGTATATACATGAGGTGACGGGGGAGTACCCCGCCCTGTTCCGCTTCCCCGGCGGGAGCATTAACGGCTACGACCGGGGGGTGTACCAGGAGATCATCGCGGAGATGACCCGCCGGGGCTTCGTCTACTTCGACTGGAACGCCTCCGCCCAGGACGCGACCGTCTACCCCCGGCCCGCCTGGGACATCTCCGCCGACTGCCTGAAGGGGATCGGGCGGGAGCTGGTGGTGGTGCTGGCCCACGACAGCGGGGCCCGGGGCACCACCGTGGACGCCCTGCCCGCCGTCATTGAGGGCTACCGGAACGCGGGGTATACCCTGGAGGCCCTCCACCCCGGCGTGGAGCCGGTGCACATGGGCTATCCGAAGATCCGGTGAACGGGGCGGGAGGCCCCGCCGCCGGGGAGCAGCTTGCGGAAGAACGCCGGGACGCGCCGATTTTCCATTGCGCTCCCGGCGTTTTTGTGGTATAGTCAATCAGCGGGCATCTGGCTCGCTGACGCGCGAAGCGCGCTTGATTCCCTATGACGTGCAGGCCAAGGCCGTGAACGCGGCCTTCAGCGGCGATTCCTCGCCGCTGGGTTCAAACGTATCATACGATACGTTTGAACTTGCTTGACGATAAAATGCTTCCCCACAGAAAACCGCGAAGGAGACTTGCGTATGCGTTCCGACAACGTGAAAAAGGGCATACCCGCCGCCCCCAACCGCTCCCTGTTCTACGCCCTGGGCTACACCAGGGAGGAGCTGGAGCGGCCCCTCATCGGCGTGGTGTGCTCCTATAACGAGATCGTC
>ERZ779631.222-NODE-222-length-21909-cov-16.227510_pt1 | contig 21909 bp, 15 predicted proteins | sample MGYA00514193_ERZ779631 | MGnify/ENA primary metagenome ERZ779631 (study PRJEB29562, sample SAMEA4376710) | mouse gut metagenome | isolation source: Cecum | study: EMG produced TPA metagenomics assembly of the A DSS colitis mouse model was used to assess the...
AAAAAAGAGGCACAGTTTTGAGTATCTCAGGACGATCTCGCATTTGAGACCGCGCACCAATACATTTCAGGCAGTATTCCGGGTACGCTCGCTCTGTGCTTATGCGATTCATAAGTTTTTCCAGGAGAGGGATTTTGTGTATGTTCACACACCGTTGATTACAGGAAGTGACTGTGAGGGCGCTGGAGAGATGTTCCAGGTTACGACGCTGGATCTGAAAAATCTGCCCATGGTAGACGGCGAGGTGGATTTTAGCAAGGACTTCTTCAGTAAGCCGACCAATCTTACAGTCAGTGGTCAGTTAAACGGGGAGACTTATGCGATGGCATTTAAGAACATATATACGTTTGGACCGACTTTCCGTGCTGAGAATTCCAATACGACACGCCATGCGGCAGAGTTTTGGATGATCGAGCCCGAGATCGCTTTTGCGGACCTGGGGGATGATATGATGCTGGCTGAAAGTATGCTCAAATATATCATCAACTATGTTTTGGAGAATGCGCAGGAGGAGATGGCATTTTTTAATCAATTTGTAGATAAAGGACTGATCGAGAGGCTGCAGCACGTGGCAAACTCAGAATTCGGACATATCACATACACAGATGCCATCACAGAACTCGAGAAGCACAATGATGAGTTTGAGTACAAAGTTTCATGGGGATGTGACCTGCAGACAGAACACGAGCGCTATCTGACCGAAAAACTTTTTGGTAGACCTGTGTTTGTGACAGACTACCCGAAGGAGATCAAGGCATTTTATATGAAGCTCAATGAAGATGGCAGAACTGTTGCCGCAATGGACTGTCTGGTGCCTGGCATCGGGGAGATCATCGGCGGAAGTCAGAGGGAGGACAAGCTTACCGTTCTCGAGCAGAGAATGAGGGAGTGCAGTCTGAAGCCGGAAGAGTATGATTTTTATCTTGATCTCAGACGCTATGGAAGTGCCAGACATGCAGGGTTTGGACTGGGCTTCGAACGCTGTGTGATGTACCTGACAGGTATGGGAAATATCAGGGACGTGATACCGTTTCCACGAACAGTCAACAATTGTGAACTGTAAGGCATTGATTTGCTGCTTAAATATAAAACAGGGCGTAAGCCCTGTTTTATATTTAAGCAGATTTGTTCTTTGCGTGATTCTTTCTTCTGTTTTTGGAGTGTTTTTTCTGGGAAGCTTTCTTCTTTGTCTCCTGTTCCAGAGCATTCCTTTCTGCCTCGGCTTCCAGCGCTTTTGTCAGGTTCTTCTGCGCTGTCGACAACATCAGCTTGATGCGGTTGAGTTGGTTGACCTCAGAAGCGCCTGGATCGTAGTCAATGGCAACGATGTTTGCTTCTGGGTGGCGTTTTCTGAGCTCCTTGATGACGCCCTTGCCGACAACATGGTTTGGCAGGCAGCCAAAAGGCTGTGTACAGACAATGTTGGGCGTATCCGTGTTGATCAGCTCAAGCATCTCACCCGTGAGGAACCAGCCTTCGCCGGTTTGATTGCCGATCGATACGATCTCCTGGGCATGTTTTGCTGTCTCATAGATATCTGCAGGCGGAATAAAGTGCCTGCTTGCCGCGAAAGCTTCGCTCATAGGTTTTCGCAACATCTGGATCAATTTGATTCCGATCCGGCTGATATCAGCGGATCTCTTGCTGGTGCCAAGGTTTTCAGCCTTGTACAGTTGATTGTAGAAGCAGTAGAACATAAAATCCATCAGATCAGGGACGACTGCCTCTGCGCCTTCGTGTTCCAGAAGTTCTACAAGCTGGTTGTTTGCAGCAGGTGAGAATTTCACCAAAATCTCACCGACTATGCCGACGCGCGGCTTTTTGATATCGAGCACAGGAATCGCATCAAATTCTGCGATCATCTCGCGGCACATCTTTTTGTAGGTGTTGAAAGACATAAATTTGCGTCCAAGAAAATCACAGCATTTTTTGATCCATTTCTGATGAACTTCCTCCACAGAGCCTGGAACGGCTTCATATGGACGCATTCGGTACACGCAGCGCATAAATATGTCGCCAAAGTTTACAGCGTACACGGCACGGAGCAGGAGCATTGGCGTGAGCTTGAATCCTGGGTTGCTCTCCAACTTTGACAGATTGATCGAGATAACCGGGATGTGCTGATAGCCGGCCTTTTCCAGAGCGCGGCGGATAAAACCAATATAGTTTGTGGCGCGGCATCCGCCTCCGGTCTGTGACATGACCACTGCAAGATGGTCAGTGTCGTATTTGCCTGAGAGTACTGCCTCCATGATCTGGCCGACCACCAGGAGGGACGGATAGCAGGCGTCATTGTTGACATATTTGAGACCCATATCGATACTGCCTCTGTTGTCATTGTTCAGTACGACCAGATTGTAGCCGCATCTTCTGAAAGTTGGCTCAAGGAGGTCAAAGTGGATCGGTGACATCTGTGGACATAGTATCGTATAGTTTTTGCGCATTTCTTTTGTAAAGAGCACCCTGTTCATGCGGCTTGAATGGATCGCCCGTCCCTGATGGCGCTGTTCACGCACGCGGATCGCGGATAACAGTGAGCGGATCCGAATGCGCGCTGCACCCAGATTGTTTACCTCGTCAATCTTCAGACAGGTATAAATCTTGCCCGAACCAGTCAAAATATCATTGACCTGATCGGTCGTAACAGCGTCAAGTCCACAGCCGAACGAGTTGAGCTGTATCAGATCTAGATCATCACGCGTCTTGACATAGCTTGCGGCGGCATACAGCCTCGAGTGGTACATCCACTGGTCCGATACGATCAGTGGGCGCTCCGGCTTTGCAAGGTGGGAAACGGAATCTTCAGTGAGCACAGCGATGCCATAAGAGTTTATCAGCTCAGGAATACCGTGATTGATTTCTGGGTCAATGTGGTATGGGCGTCCTGCGAGCACGATGCCGCGGGTATGATTTTTTTCAAGGTAGTCAATAACTTCCTCGCCCTTTTTGCACATATCTTTTCGCACATTGTCGAGCTCCTGCCAGGCGGCATCAACAGCTTCTTTCAGCTCGTCAGAAGGAAGCTCAGGGAACTCTTTCTCCAATGACTGCAGGATCAGAGCAGGTTCGCGGAAGGACATGAACGGATTTTTGAATGCAACCTCACCACGCCCGATCGCCTCCACATTATTTTTGATATTCTCTGAGTATGATGTGACAATCGGACAATTGTAGTGATTGTTCGCATCATCAAATTCATTCCGCTCATAAAACAGGGCAGGATAGAAGATAAAGTCAACGTTTTGTCTGATCAGCCACTCCACGTGACCATGTGCGAGTTTGGCAGGGTAGCACTCTGATTCGCTCGGTATGGACTCAATCCCCATCTCGTAAATTTTTCTGTTTGAAAGCGGAGAGAGCACAACCTGGTATTTTAACTTTGTAAACAGCGTAAACCAGAATGGATAATTTTCGTACATATTTAACACTCTGGGAATGCCCACACGCCCGCGCACAGCCTCAGCGTCAGGAAGCGGTTCATAGGAGAACATCCGCTTGAGTTTATACGCAAAGAGGTTTGGGATATCGTTGTCGGTCTGGGCTTTTCCGAGTCCGCGCTCACAGCGGTTGCCGGATATGTAGCTTCTGCCATCAGAGAACTTGTTGACGGTCAGGCGGCAGGAGTTTGTGCAGCCCTTGCATTTCACCAGTGATGTGGTGAATGCAAGATCATTGATCTGTTCAATGGTAAGCATGGTCGTGTTGTTTTCCGGTGCAGCCTGGTAGCGTTCCCGCGCGATCAGGGCTGCGCCAAAAGCACCCATTATACCTGCAATATCAGGTCTTATCACCTCGCAGCCGGCAATTTTTTCAAAACTGCGAAGTACTGCGTCATTATAGAACGTGCCGCCCTGCACGACGATATTTTTGCCAAGTTCGCTTGCATCAGGCACTTTGATCACCTTGAACAGGGCATTTTTGATAACAGAGTATGCGAGACCGGCAGAGATATCAGATACCTCAGCACCTTCCTTTTGCGCTTGTTTTACCTTGGAGTTCATAAAAACGGTACAGCGTGTGCCAAGATCGATCGGGTGTTTGGCAAACAGTGCCGCCTGGGCAAAATCCTGTACGCTGTAGTTGAGGGATTTTGCAAAAGTCTCGATAAAAGAACCACACCCCGATGAACATGCCTCATTGAGCTGCACAGAGTCAACCGTCTGGTTCTTGATCTTGATGCACTTCATGTCCTGACCGCCGATATCGATGATACAATCCACGTTGGGGTTAAAAAATGCGGCTGCATAATAGTGTGCCACAGTCTCGACTTCACCCTCGTCGAGCATAAATGCTGCTTTGAAGAGTGCTTCACCGTAACCGGTAGAACAGGAGCGCACGATCGTGGCGTCGCCGGGAAGCAGACGATAGATTTCCTGAAGCGCAGAGATCGCAGTTTTTAGAGGGCTTCCGTTGTTGCTGCTGTAAAACGAGTAGAGCAGTGTTCCGTCCTCCGCGACCACTGCGATCTTTGTGGTGGTGGAGCCGGCGTCAATTCCCAGAAAGCATTTGCCATGATAGTCCCCGAGAGCTGTGCTTTTTACATGGCTGGAGCCATGTCTTGACTGGAAGGCTGCGTATTCATTTTCATTGGAAAACAGCGGTTCCATGCGGGCAACTTCAAACTCCATCTTGATGTCTGAGGAAAGTTTATCGACCATCTCAGACAAGGAGAAGTAAACTTCTTCCTTTGCGTTGAGTGCGGAACCGATCGCAGCGAAAAGATGGGAATTGGCAGTGTCGATAATGTGTTCGTCATCAAGCTTTAAAGTGCGGATAAACGCTGCCTTGAGCTCTGAGAGAAAGTGAAGCGGACCGCCCAGAAATGCCACATGACCGCGGATCGGTTTGCCGCAGGCAAGCCCGCTGATCGTCTGGTTGACAACTGCCTGAAAAATGGAGGCGGAGAGATCTTCTTTCGTGGCGCCTTCATTGATAAGCGGCTGAATGTCTGTCTTTGCAAATACGCCGCAGCGTGCCGCAATGGTGTATAACGACTGATAACTTTTTGCATACTCGTTCAGACCGGAGGCATCAGTCTGGATCAGAGATGCCATCTGGTCGATAAAAGAACCCGTACCACCGGCACAGATACCGTTCATGCGTTGTTCCACATTGCCGCCTTCGAAGTAGATGATCTTGGCATCTTCACCGCCAAGTTCGATCGCGACATCAGTCTTTGGAGCAAGCTCCTGCAGTGAGGTGGACACTGCGATCACTTCCTGCACAAACGGCACACCCAGATGGTTCGCAAGCGTCAGTCCGCCGGAGCCAGTGATCATCGGATGGATAGTCAGGTTTCCAAGCTTTGTGAACGCGTCCTGCAAAAGAGAGGAGAGCGTTTCACGGATATTGGCGTAATGCCTCTGATAGTCAGAGAAGAGCAGATTGTGTGCCGCATCTAGGATCGCTACCTTTACAGTGGTTGAACCGATGTCGATACCTAGTGTATAGATTTTTTTATTTGTATTTTTAGTATTTGTACTCATGAAATAACCATGCCTTTCTATTGGAAATATCCTCATAAAAATATCCAGCAAAGATAATCCACAAAGATAATTCGACTTTTCCAACACATATTTGCTATTATACGACAGCAATTCTAAAAACGCAACAAAACAGATAATTAAAAGTTGCTGAAAACTTTATACTTTTTTGGAAAAATTTTAACGAAAAATTTGTAGGACAAACTCTAAATTGTTATAATGTATGAAAAGACAGGTGGGAATAATACCATAAATCTAAAAAAACTATAATATTTCATTCGGATAAATTTAGATTGGTTTACATTTCCAGAAGTGAATGATATACTGGAATGACAAGTTTATTTTAAAGGTGAAAGGCAGGATGATACAATATGAATTTTCTGAATAAACTGGAGAGGAAGATCGGGAAGTACGCGATACCAAATCTCTCCCTGTATCTGATTTTGGGGTATGTGCTTGGGTATATAATGGAATTTATCAGTCCGTCAGTCAGGGACCTGCTGACATTAAATCCATATCTGATCCTGCACGGGCAGATCTGGAGGCTTGTCACGTGGCTCCTCATTCCGCCGTCAAGCTTTGACCTGTTTACCATTATCATGCTGATGTTCTACTATTCTGTCGGAACGAACCTCGAGCGGACATGGGGGACTTTTTACTACAATGTGTATCTGTTCATGGGTATGATATTTACGATTATAGGAAGCTTTCTGATCATGGGGATCAGTTATGTGCCAGGCTTCAATTCCTTTATGCTGCGGGAAGCTTATGGATCAACGCCGTATTTTCTGCTTGTGGCGCGCAGCTTCAGCACCTATTTTGTCAACATGTCGATCTTTCTGGGATTTGCGGCGACTTTTCCGGAAGTGCAGGTACTGCTGATGTTCATTATTCCCATCAAGGTAAAGTGGATGGGGATTGCGTACGGTGTGCTCCTGATCGTGCAGTTTTTGCAGAGCGATATTATCGGAAAGATCATCATCGGTGCATCACTGCTCAATTTTGTTGTCTTTTTTATGATAACAAGGAGTGGGATCGGCATGCGCATCTCACCGCGGCAGGTGAGAAGGCGCCACGAGTACAACAGAGAGGTCAAAAGAGCGAAGCCAGCCAGTGTGTCAAAACATAAGTGTGCGATCTGTGGCAAGAACAGTGAGGACAATCCCGAGGCAGAGTTTCGATTCTGTTCAAAGTGTAACGGAAATTATGAGTACTGTCAGGATCATCTGTTCACACATACACACGTGAAATAAGGAAGGCTTGTTATTATGGAATTCAATCAGATAAATTTTGTGCAGATCCTTGAAGAGCTGAGGGATACAGCGAGACTTGAGGGCAATATGCTGACCAGTGAGCAGATCAGTGAAGCATTTGACCAGTGGCAGTTAGATGACAAAAAACTGGCGCTGATCCATGATTATTTTCGAAATAATCATATTGGAATCGATGAACAGAGAGATGTGCAGGAAGATCTGTCAGGCGACGATATCAATTTTTTGGAGATGTATCTCGGGGAGTTAAGAGAACTTCCGCCAGTGTCCGGCGGTGAAAAACGGGCGGTGATGATGTCGGCGCTTGCAGGTGACAGTGGCGCGCAGGCGAAACTGGTGGAGATCTCTCTGCCCCAAGTCGTGGAGATCTCTAAACTCTATGCAGGACAGGGTGTGCTTGTCGAGGATCTGATCGGCGAGGGAAATGTCGCGGCAGCAATGGCTGTGACCATGTTGGAATGTGTGGAAAGCATCGACGAGGTGGAAGGTTTTATCGGAAAAAGGGTTATGGATGCCATGGAAGAATTGATCAGTGAGGATTCAGACAACCGCCAGATTGATGAGAGCGTGCTGGGCATGGTCAACGAAGTGAATGACAAGGCAAAGGAACTGTATGACAATCTTCTCAGAAAAGTTACTGTTAAAGAGGTGGCGGATGAGCTTGGCATCACGCAGGAGGAAGTGCAGGAAGCAGTAAAGTTCTCTGCGGATAGCATTGCGTATATTAAACTTTTGGAAAATGAAGAACAGATATAATTGGAGACGGGTATGGAAACACAGCACAACAATGATTTCAAATATGTGATCCAGGACACGGGCTGCGTCTATTTTGGCAGGGAGCTGACCTATGCGGAAATGATGGAATTGGATGATATCCCGTTCAAATTCAAGGCTGTCATCAGTGCTCATATTGCGCGGGATATCGATCTGAACATGAAAATGACAGATCATATCTTGCAGATATCAGAGAAAGAATTTTCGTACCGAATATTTGAGCAGCTGAGATTTACGGTACGAGTCTGTTATATGATACAGAAAAAAGGTTTTGGCGGCAAAATGAAAGAGAAATGGATACATAAAGCGTATTCGTTAAAACAGTTTTGCAGCGGGTATCGTGGACAGGTGAGCAGTGGTCAAATGATGATTGAGGATTTTTCGATTTCGAAGCTGGCATTAATGGCATTGAGTATTTGATCAAATGATGAGCGGGAGGTATATATGAGCAGTAATAGATAAGATATAAAATAGGACGATGGTAATCTTAATTAAAGGAAGGAATATGATTATGAGAAATATTGAGGACTTAAAGACTTATGAGGTAATCGAAAAACGGCAGATCGATGACGTTGGCTCCATGAGCTGGCTTTTGAGACACAAAAAGTCCGGGGCGCGGATCGCACTGCTGAGCAATGACGATGAGAACAAAGTTTTCTACATCGGTTTTCGAACACCTCCTACAGATTCTACGGGCGTACCCCATATCATAGAACATACAGTACTGTGTGGATCGAAACATTTTCCGGTAAAGGATCCTTTTGTGGAGTTGGTAAAAGGTTCGCTGAATACATTTCTAAATGCCATGACATACAGTGACAAGACCGTATATCCCATTGCAAGCTGCAATGAAAAGGATTTTCAGAATCTGATGCATGTATATCTGGATGCAGTATTCTATCCTAATATCTATAAAGAAAAGAAAATTTTCCTCCAGGAGGGCTGGCACTATGAGATGGAGGATGAGGACAGTCCGCTTACGCTCAACGGAGTTGTATACAATGAAATGAAGGGAGCATTCTCATCTCCTGACGAAGTCAATGACAGGGAAGTACTCAATTCGCTCTTTCCAGATACCCCGTATGGCGTGGAATCGGGAGGAGACCCCAAAGTGATCCCGGAGCTTACGTATGAGCAGTTCCTGGCGTTTCACGGGAAATATTATCACCCGTCAAACAGCTATATCTATCTGTATGGAAATATGGATATGGTTAAAAAGCTGGAATGGCTGGACGAGAAGTATCTGAGTCAGTTTGACAAGATTGACGTGGATTCTGCATTGAAAGAGCAGGCGGCGTTTGAAAAACCTGTAGAAATATATAAAGAGTACCCGGTGATGGAGGGAGAATCGTTAGAGGATAACACCTATCTATCATACAACACAGTTGTCGGGACGAGCCTCGACAAGGAATTGTACTATGCGATGGAGATTTTGGAATACGCATTGTGCTCTGCGTCCGCGGCGCCCCTGAAACTTGCGTTGATCCATAAAAACATCGGCACAGAGGTCTATACCGTGTATAACAATGGCATTTATCAGCCGTATTTTTCGATCGTTGCCAAAAATGCAAATGTCTCACAGAAAGAAGAGTTTGTGCGTACCATTGAGAGTGAGCTTGCACGCATCGTAAAAGAAGGCATTGATAAAAAGTCACTGCTCGCAGGTTTGAACTACTATGAGTTCCGATACAGGGAGGCTGATTTTGGCTCTTATCCCAAGGGGCTGATGTATGGTCTGCAGATGTTTGATTCATGGCTTTATGATGACAGGATGCCGTTTGACATGATCGAGGCAATTGATATCTTTAAGAAACTAAAGGAAAAGATCAATACAGATTACTATGAAAAGTTAATAGAGAAATACCTGGTTCAAAACCAGCACAAATCAATTCTTGTAGTGGCACCCAGGGAGGGGCTTACTGCAATGCAGGAGAGACAGCTTGCGGACAAACTTGCCGCATATAAGGCGGGACTTACAGGTGAAGAGATCAGGCAGATCGTGTCGGATACAAAGGAACTGCGGGAGTATCAGGAGATGGAGGACACACCGGAGGATCTGGCAAAGATACCGATGTTAAAGCGTGAGGACATGAAGAAGGAATCGGAGGATTTTGTGAACGAGGTCCGCAGAATCGGAGATACCAATGTTCTTTTTCATGATATCCAGACGAATGGTATCGGTTATATCAGGTTGATCTTTGATGCTGCCAATATACCGGCAGACCTGTTTTCGTATATAGGAATCCTCAAGAATGTGCTGGGGTATGTGGATACAGACAAATACAGTTACGGGGAGCTCTGCAATGAGATCAATATCCATACAGGAGATATGGTGAGCAGTGTCAATACCTATGTCAATGCAAAAAAACTGGACGAATACAAACTTACATTCGAGCTTAAGACAAAAGCCATGTACGATGAACTGCCTGCGGCATTTGAACTGATGACAGAGATCATGACAGCTTCTAAGTTGGATGATGAGGATCGGATTCTTGAGATCCTCGAGGAGTTAAAGTCGATCATGCAGGGAAATATGACTGCGGCAGGACACACGCTTGCTGCGGTGAGAGCGATGTCATATTTCAGTGAGACAGCAGCCGTTTCAGAGCTTGTGAACGGTCTGCCATGTTATCGTATGCTGGAAAAACTCACGGATGACTTTGACGGGAATAAGGACGAGCTGCTTGACAGACTTACAGAGCTCACAAGGTGCATCTTCAGACCGGAAAATCTTTTGGTGGATCTCACAGCTACGGAGGAAGGTTTTGAGAGAATAAAAGAACTCGTCGCGCCGATGAAGTCTAAGCTTTTTACTGAACCGGTGAGGAAAGAACGTTTTGCGATTGTGACAGAGAAGAAAAATGAAGGTTTCTCCACTTCGGCACAGATTCAGTATGTGTGCAGGGCAGGGAATTATATGACAGATACAGACCATGTATATACAGGCGCACTACGGGTGTTAAAAGTGATGCTGCGCTATGATTATCTGTGGGTCAATGTGCGTGTCAAGGGCGGTGCGTATGGCATTATGTGCAACTTTGGCAAGACAGGTGACAGTTATCTAGTTTCCTACAGAGACCCAAATCTCAAAAAAACAGTTGACATATTCGAGAAAACGAGTGATTATTTAAGAGAATTTAGCGCGGACGAGCGGACTATGACCAAGTATATAATCGGAGCAGTCAGTGATATGGACGTGCCTATGACACCGGCAGTCAAGGGAAGCCGGTCTTCGAGTGCCTATCTGACGAACCTCGATTTTGCAGAAGTGCAGAGAGAACGCGATGAAGTGCTGTCATGCAGCCAGGAGAGCATCAGAGAATTGGCGGGCTATCTGGATACGATCATGGCGCGGGATGTCATTTGTGTGGTTGGAAATGGACAGTCGATTGATGAGAATAAAGAAATGTTTATGAAAGTGGAGAATCTTTTTCATTAAGGAGCGGACACACTTGTCCCTGATGGAGGAATATACAATATGAACAAAAAGTACAAGTCGGGTTTTGCGGCACTGATCGGCAGACCAAATGTAGGGAAATCAACACTGATGAACTGTCTGATCGGACAGAAGATCGCCATCACATCAAAAAAGCCGCAGACAACCAGAAACCGCATACAGACAGTGTACACTTCCGATGAGGGACAGATCATCTTTGTGGACACGCCGGGTATCCACAAAGCGAAGAACAAACTTGGCGATTACATGGTAAATGTGGCGGAACACAGTCTGCGGGATGTAGATGTCATCTTGTGGCTGGTAGAGCCGACGGATTATATTGGTGCAGGTGAACAGCACATCATTGAACAGCTGAAGAAAATAAAAGCCCCCATCATATTGGTGATCAATAAGATCGATACTGTGAAAAAGGAACAGCTTCTTGGATATATCGACACTTACCGCAAGGAACTTGATTTTGCAGAGATTGTTCCCGTGTCGGCGCTGAAAAAAGACAACACGGATGTACTCATCACACAGATCATGAAATATTTGCCATATGGACCGGCATATTACGATGAGGACACGATCACAGACCAGCCGACGAGACAGATCGTGGCAGAACTGATCAGGGAGAAGGTTCTTCGCAGTATCGATGAGGAGATCCCGCACGGCGTTGCTGTGACGATCGATGCTATGAAGTACAGGAAGACGATCGTTGATATCGATGCCACGATCATCTGCGAAAGAGATTCGCACAAGGGTATCATTATCGGAAAAGGCGGCGCGATGCTCAAAAAGATCGGTTCTATGGCGCGCCCTGAGATTGAGGAATTGCTGGAGCAGCATGTCAATCTCCAGCTGTGGGTGAAGGTGAAAAAGGATTGGCGTGACAGCGATTTCCTGATCAGGAATTTCGGTTATGATCCAAAAGAAAATGAATCGATACAATGAATAAAATCGTCCCATAAGCACACCCTAGTTATGTAAACGTTGTGAAAAACCATACGAGGAAGTTTTTCACGATGCAAATATCGTGCAGAAGTGCAGTTCATAGTTGTTATTTAGACAGGATTTTGCATGGCTTGATTCATTGCGGTTCGGTAAGGCTGAACTGTGATATTTGGCAGCTGCACGGGATACAGAAAGGGCAGGGACAGTAGATGCACGAGGATGGATGGAGCCGGTTTATACAGACAGGACAGGTACACGATTATCTGGCTTACAAAGGGCATCCTGAGATGGAAGAGGCCGGGAGTAAGGCGGGAGAGATACATGAGTGCGGGAATACAGGATTTCGTGATACTGACAGGGATCATTATCAAGGCAGAACCGATTGGAGAATACGATAGAAGAGTAGTGCTTCTGACGAAAGAGAGAGGAAAGATATCAGCCTTTGCCAAGGGTTCCAGGCGCCCAGGCAACAGGCTGATGGCGCCTACGAATCCTTTTTCCTTTGGTCAGTTTAAACTGTATGCGGGCAGAAATTCCTACAATATGGCGGACGCGGAGATCACGAATTACTTCGAGGAGCTGAGGCAGGATTTTGTGGGGGCGTATTATGGAATGTATTTCCTGGAGATCTGTGATTATTATACAAGAGAAAACAATGATGAGACCGGCATTCTAAAGCTCATCTACCAGTCGCTGCGTGCGCTGGCGTCCCCAAACTTTGAGAATCGGCTTGTAAGGTACATTTTTGAGTTAAAGTCTATCATGCTGAATGGAGAATTTCCGGGATTGAGTGCGGAGGACCGGCTTATGGAGACCACAGCATACACAGTTGATTACATAATGAAAACACCTGTTGAAAAACTTTTTTCATTTCAAGTCAGAACAGAAGTATTGGAAGAATTGGGACTATATAGCAGGCAGATATGCAGAAGAGTGATGGACAGAAATTTTAAAAGTCTTGAAATACTTGAAAATATTGATTAAGTTGTTTATAATAAGACGCATAGTTATGTCTGGTCATCAAAAAAGAGTGAAATGTGCGCGAAATTTGTTGCTGTTTACGCCTGTATGGTGCAAGATCATTCAAGAGACAGCATGTGAACAGTACATCGCATATAAAGATTAAGGTGGAAAAGTTATGAGGATAGGGAAAGTTACAATAATAATGATATGCCTCTGTATACTGGGACTTACTGCGTGTGGGGAAGTGATACAGGAAGAGGGCGGCAATAACAAAGAGGCAACCGATGAAATAGCATCAACAGTTTCGTCTCTTTCGATTGAGAAGAATGGATGTATAACCAGTACTATTGTTGAAAGTTTTGGCGAGAGTTATTATGACGAAGATGGATTAAAGTCTATGATCGAGTCGGACATCAGCCAGTATACATCAGCTCATGAGACCGCGCAGATCAAATTGAAAAATATCAAAGTAAAAGACAGCATGGTGAATGTGCTCATAGAATATGGAGGCTACCAGGATTACGCGGGATTTAACAAAGAAAATTTTTTTGCGGGAACGATCAGGGATGCCAACACAGCAGGATTTGATCTGAATGTCACCCTGAAATCAGTATCGGACAGTACAGAAATATCAAAATCCAAGTTGTTGGAGATGGGAGACAATCATATTGTGATTGCAAATGTGGAGGACACCGATCAGACAGTAAGTGATCAGATCCGTGTCAATTGTTTCGATGAGATCCTGTATATAAGTGATGGTGTTACTACAACGGGAAAGAAGAGTGCGTATGTTGAATTGACAAATGGTTATAGGATTATTGTTTTTAAATAAAATATAAATCAAATGAGGTTAGGAGAACTTGAAATGGAAAAGACATTGGACAAAATTGTAGCGCTATCAAAAAGCAGGGGGTTTGTCTATCCCGGCTCCGAGATTTACGGTGGGCTCGCAAACACGTGGGATTACGGAAATCTTGGTGTTGAGTTGAAGAATAATGTGAAGCGGGCGTGGTGGCAGAAGTTTATCATGGAGAATCCATACAATGTGGGTGTGGACTGTGCGATCCTGATGAATCCCCAGACATGGGTTGCATCAGGGCATCTCGGCGGGTTTTCCGATCCGTTGATGGACTGCAAGGAGTGTCATGAGCGTTTCCGCGCGGACAAGTTGATCGAGGATCACGCCAGTGAACATGATATCACGCTTGAAAAACCGATCGATGCCTTCACGCAGGAAGAGATGAAACAGTTTATCGAGGAGAAGAACATCCCCTGTCCAACCTGTGGCAAGCATAATTTTACAGATATCAGACAGTTCAACCTGATGTTCAAGACATTTCAGGGTGTTACAGAGGACGCCAAAAATACTGTTTACCTCAGACCAGAGACAGCACAGGGCATTTTTGTGAATTTTAAGAATGTACAGAGAACTTCAAGAAAGAAGATTCCTTTTGGTATCGGACAGATCGGAAAATCATTCAGAAATGAGATCACACCGGGCAATTTTACGTTCCGCACAAGAGAATTTGAGCAGATGGAGCTGGAGTTTTTCTGTGAGCCGGGAACCGATCTCGAATGGTTCCAGTATTGGAGAGGTTTCTGCCGAGACTGGCTTTTGAGCCTTGGGATCAAGGAGGAGGAGATGCGGCTGCGTGATCACGCACCAGAAGAGCTTTGTTTTTATTCCAAGGGAACAACAGATATTGAGTTCCTTTTCCCGTCGATCGGGTGGGGAGAGCTCTGGGGCATCGCTGACAGGACAGATTATGATCTTACGCAGCATCAAAACACCTCCGGACAGGATATGTCCTATTTTGATGACGAGAAGAAAGAAAAATACATACCATATGTTATCGAACCGTCACTTGGTGCAGACCGTGTGGTTCTCGCTTTCCTTTGTGCAGCGTACGACGAGGAGGAGATCGGCGAGGGTGATGTGAGAACAGTGCTTCATTTCCATCCGGCGATCGCACCGGTGAAGATCGGTGTACTTCCATTAAGCAAGAAGCTCAATGAAGGTGCAGAGAAGATCTATGCACAGCTGGCAAAGAAATACAACTGTGAGTTTGACGACAGAGGAAATATCGGTAAGAGATACCGCCGCCAGGATGAGATCGGTACGCCGTTCTGTGTTACGTACGATTTCGAGTCTGAGCAGGATAACGCTGTCACTGTCCGTTTCCGTGATTCCATGGAACAGGTGCGGATCAAGATTGACGAGTTGGACGCTTATTTTGCAGATAAGTTTGATTTTTGATGCTTATGGAGGAATGATTGTGAAAAACTATGGAGTAAACGAGCTTCGAAGAATGTTTCTTGAATTTTTTGAGAGCAAAGACCATTTATCGATGAAGAGCTTTTCGTTAGTGCCACATAATGACAACAGTCTGTTGATCATCAATTCTGGCATGGCACCGTTAAAGCCATATTTTACAGGGCAGGAGATACCACCGAGACGCCGTGTGACTACCTGTCAGAAGTGCGTTCGGACAGGTGATATCGAGAATGTAGGGAAGACGGCAAGGCATCTGACTTTTTTTGAGATGCTTGGAAATTTTTCGTTTGGAGACTATTTTAAACACGAAGCGCTCACATGGAGCTGGGAGTTTTTGACCAAAGTAGTCGGACTTGACCCAGATAGACTATACCCGTCTATTTACTGCGAAGATGAGGAGGCATTCAATATTTGGGTAAATGAGATCGGGGTTCCGGCTGAAAAGATCACACGCTTTTATCGGGATCCAGAGACGGGGGAGTGTGACAATTTCTGGGAACATGGTGCAGGTCCGTGCGGACCATGTTCTGAGATCTATTATGACAGAGGCATCAAATATGGCTGCGGTAAGCCCGACTGTAAGGTAGGCTGTGAGTGTGACCGTTTTATTGAGGTCTGGAACAATGTATTTACACAGTTTGACGGCGACGGAAAAGGTCATTATGAAGAACTTGCACAGAAGAATATTGATACTGGTATGGGGCTTGAGCGTCTTGCGGTAGTCGTTCAGGATGTGGATACTGTGTTTGACATCAACACAATGAAAGCAATACGTGACAAGATCTGTGAGACAGCCGGGGTGGTGTACAAGGCGGATGAGAAGAAGGATGTCTCGATCCGATTGATTACAGACCATATCCGCTCCGCGACTTTTATGATCTCAGATGGTATCATGCCGACAAATGAGGGACGCGGCTATGTGCTCAGACGAATTATCCGGCGTGCGGCACGTCATGGAAGAATGCTCGGAATAAAAGGCACATTCATGGCGGACTTTGCTAAGACTGTGATCAATGAATGCAAGGATGGCTATCCGGAGCTTGATGAGAAGAAAGATTTTATCTTTAAAGTGCTGACACAGGAGGAAGAAAAGTTTAACAAGACGATCGATCAGGGGCTTGCGATACTTGCTGACATGGAGGACAAGATGCAGGCGGCAGGGGAGAAGATCCTTTCAGGTGAAAATGTGTTTAAGCTGTATGATACATATGGCTTTCCGGTGGATCTTACCTGTGAGATATTGGAAGAAAAAGGTTTTGCCATTGATCAGGACGGATTTAGTGCAGCCATGGAAGAACAGCGCACTAAGGCGCGCAAAGCACGCAAAGAGACGAACTATATGGGCGCGGATGCGACGGTATATGAGTCGATCGATCCTGCCATCACGACAGTGTTTGTCGGATATGATAAACTGGAGACAACGTCAAAGGTTTCTGTGCTCACGACAGAGGATGAGCTGGTGGAGGCGCTTTCAGACGGTGAGATCGGTACAGTCATCGTTGATGAGACACCGTTTTATGCCACGATGGGTGGTCAGCAGGGCGATAAGGGTGTGATCACGACTGCATCAGGGGAGTTTGCTGTGGAAGATACGATCAAGCTGCTTGGCGGTAAAGTCGGACACATCGGTAAGATGACGCGCGGTATGATCAAAGCAGGCGACGAAGTTACGCTGCATGTGGACAAGACGCTTCGCTCGAAGATCTGCAAGAATCATTCCGCTACCCATTTGCTGCAGAAGGCACTCCGCGAGGTGCTCGGCACACATGTGCAGCAGAAAGGTTCTTATCAGGACGGGGAGCGCACACGTTTTGATTTCAGTCATTTCGAGGCATTAACAGCGGACGAACTTGCAGCTGTTGAGAAGATGGTCAATGAGAAGATCGCTGAGAACATCGCTGTAGATACACAGGTTATGACGATGGATGAGGCGAAAAAGACAGGTGCGATGGCTCTGTTTGATGAGAAATATGGAGAGTCTGTGCGAGTCGTGTCTATGGGAGAGTTCTCGAAAGAATTTTGTGGTGGTACACACGTTAAAAATACGGGTGATATCACAACCTTTAAGATCATCTCCGAGAGTGGGATCGCAGCAGGAGTGCGCCGTATCGAGGCGCTTACGGGGGACAATGTATTTGAGTATTATCACACGATCGAGAGTGAACTTGACGCAGCGGCAAAGGCGGCAAAGACAACCCCGTCAAACCTGACCGAGAAGATCGAACATATGATGGCAGAGATCAGATCCCTGCAGAGCGAGAACGAATCGCTCAAGAGCAAAGCGGCAAAAGAAGCGCTCGGTGACGTTACGGACCAGGTGACAGAGGTGAATGGCGTAAAACTTCTTGCGGCGAGCGTAGACGGAGTGGACATGAATGGTCTGAGGGATCTCGGTGATCAGTTAAAAGCCAGGATCGGTGAAGGTGTCATCGTACTTGCATCCAGCATGGATGGACGAGTGAATCTGGTGGCGATGGCTACAGATGATGCGATGGCGAAGGGCGCGCACGCCGGAAATCTCATCAAAGGAATTGCCGGGCTTGTTGGCGGAGGCGGCGGCGGACGGCCGAACATGGCGCAGGCGGGCGGCAAGAATCCCGCGGGGATCGACAAAGCGATCGCAGAGGCGAAAGTGGTTCTTGAGGGACAGATCCACGGCTAAATATATAGAATATTATTTTGCGTGGCGATATAGTGGCGATATAATAGAGAAGATCATTTTTCTGCTTGGTCGCGCAGGGGTGTGAAAAGAATTTAGCAGTTTTGCTGTACGCACCCCGCGCGGCGAGTAGGCAAGATTTTCCCTGCCTGATAGTGTCAGTACTACAGTTTTGCCAGCGTATGAAGGAATGTTCTTCGTTAGAGGGCTTGATAACGTAAGCGTCGGCACCATGGGATGTGTCGGATTCTATGCAATCTTTGGAATTATCGGCAGTGACCATGACGACTTTGGTGGGGAGATCCCGACATTGGATCTCCTGCAGCAGGTCAAGTCCGTTTTCTGTGCCCAGATGGATGTCCAGAAGCAGGTAATCAGGAATAGTTTTATCCAACAAAGAGCGCAACTGTGCGCCATTCTGCGCCGGTCCGGCACACGAATCCCCTTCCTTTTTCAATATTTTTTGCAGTGTCTTCCGCATAAAGGCGACATCGTCGCACTGTTTTTCCATTTGCTCACGGCGCTCACAGTGACATCAATTTCAACTGCAAGCATCTCCTGGGTGATCTGGTGCTTTCTGCACAGCGTTTGAATCTGTATTCCTATATTCATATCCAAAATCTCCTTTGTTTTTGATGATTATGATTTATACCAGTATAGTTACAGTATAAAAGACTTATGGGAAAATACAATGGAGCAGTATTCATAGAATTTTCCTGTCAGGAAAGTTCTTTACAGTTCCTGACAATAGATATCAAAGATGGAAGTGTAAGAACGCGTAGTGGTTGAGATGCGTCAAGCCATGGTACATGGTTTTGACATAAAATGAGTACACAATTCTGAAAAGGGAGTTTTTATTTTAGCATTTTGTGCAAAACGGTTGCTGTTTACGTTTTCATTCTTGCCCAACTGTTACGCATCAAACCATAAAAAATCGCAGGTAAAGATTTTATAATTAAATATATAAATCAGCATTGACAGGATGTACTGTATATGAGAAAAATATGTCCCTTTTAAGAAAAGTGTTGCTGGCTAAAAAATCCCGGTAATTTTACGAAAGCCCATTGAGTGGTACTGGACTCTATGATAAAATGAACGTAATAAATTGGAAACTGTAGAGGTAGAGCAATGAATGTGCAAGCATTTTGGAATGTGATTGGCCATTACAATGAGCAGACATGGATGAAGAGTAATATATTATTTGATATGGACAGCATTACAGGTATATCACATACATTGTTAAAGTATAAAGATAACGAAAATATTGAACAAGTGATAGATTTGAAAGAAAGTGCTGGTATATGGTGGGAAAAGCATCACAAGGAGACTCTTCTGACAAAAATTATGCGAAAAAAACGAAAATGTATATATGCTGGGAATAAAGAATTTCGTATAGGCGGAGTATCTTACATTGAATTATATACAAGTAAAGAGCAGATACGTTTTGGCTTAAAAATACCCTATACAGACGAACAAAGTGTTCTAATGCCATTTCGAGAAAAATGGGAAGAAATAAATATTGCATTACACAAAGAAGGCTATTGGCTATTTGATATGAACTATATAACTTCCTGTGTTGGGAACATTTTTCTGAAAAGGGAGAAAAATATTAGAAATTCCCCAAATAAATCAAAATGATATAGACAAGGTTTCAAAAGTAATTGATATGATTGCAAATAATTTAGACAAGGATTGTAGAAACGAATAGAATGAATTACAAAGCCTGACAGAGGCATCGGGAATATTTAAGAGAAGTCCACCCAGCCAGATTAAACACATTGACACTGATCGGAGAATTGTGGACATATCTTGCAGACCTGAACGAACAGGCACAGGAACGGTTGGACACCATCATGGAGCAGATGAAAACTGCCGAGGATGTAACCGAGGAATTGAAGTGTACCTGTCAAATGGAATGGGTGCAGCGTTGCAATAACATTCACAGCCGAACAGAAGAAATTATTTTACATGAGATGATTTATTCATAACGGTATGGTAGAATGATTATGACAAATCGGAAGTTATGGAGGATACAATACTATGCAAAAGAAAGTAGAAGGAAAAGGTAATATTCAATCTGTAGCATTGACAATATATGCGTATGACGGAAGGAAGTTGGAAATTCCACTTGAAGATTGGCATGTAGCTGCTGTATGTGAAATGCTTGGTTTGCATGTAGACACAATTAACTTAGATACTTATAGAATGCGAAACAAAGAACAGATAGATGAAATTATGGAAATGCATCATTATGCTATAAAAAATTTGTATAGCAAAAAGCAGGATAATACAAAATGATTTTTTAATTATTCAACTTCCATTTGTGCGTCCAGCCAAGGGTGTGTAGTCAAGCCGGTGGGAATCCGGTTTATCCAAGGTTTTAGCCAACCAGATAATAGCGAGTCTTGGGATGATGTCTATAACAACATATGACAAGCGTAGACAGCAAGAAAACAGGGTTGAAAAGTGAGCTTCGAAACGTTAACTTCAGTCGGTCGACGTCTTAACTGGTGCGGAAGACAATATCATGTAATGCGGTATGGCGAGTATTATGTGGCACTGCGGAGTCAGAGAACCAATCATGTTTTACATTGTGAATACACATCAACTGAGGAGAACCTACCGTTCCTCGTAAAAAGAGTATGAAGTTGCAACTGAAAACGAAGGACTTCAAAAGAATAATAAATAATCGGACAATCTCACAATACTATAGAAATCGGGTAATACCGATGGAGGAAAAAGGATTGCATAGTAACGATCTTACTAAGGATACATTATCCGTACTCAGGGACAAAGGAAATAATGGAAACAAAATTAGTAAGAATAGCTGAAATATCAGCAACATCAAAACATCCTATATTCACATCAATGTATCATTTGATAAATGAAGATATGCTAAAACAATGCCACAAGAAATTAGATGAATGTAAAATTAATCGCACACTATCGTTATTATGGTGTTACATGGAATTTTCGGAAGACAACGACATTTCTACATAACGTTCAACAGTTTCTATTCAAAGCCGTGAATCGAAGAGGTTGTAGATGAGTATACACATAGAATGGATTTGTGGAAATGCTCAAGTATTACCCATCAGCGAAACCTAAAACGTACTATTGTTTATATTGAAGCGAATGTTACTATGAGGAGCCGTATGTGGGTAAGCCGCACGTACGGATCTGTGAGGGGCTAAGATTGCGAGGTCTTAGTCTACTCGACTATAGAACTGTAACGTTGTTTCAGATTATATGATTGGCATATAAATACTTTATATGGCAAATTATGCACTGGGAACACTTTTCCAAAAAGGAGAAAAAACGAAAGCTTTTAGTATTTTGGCGTGTGCTTTTCACTACTTTAATGGAAGACTGAATAGTAATCTGAATTAAAAAAAATAAAAAAGTAGAAAAAAGAAATTTGTTGTTGACATATGCAGAATGACGTGGTAAGATAACATTCGTTGCTGGAAAATATATCAACAAACAGTGACAAAAATTAGAAAAGCTTGTAGCAGTTCGGCAAAGATGAATTGTTACAAAATATTTCAAAAAAATATAAAAAGTGCTTGACAGAGGCAGAAACTTGTGATAAATTAAATAAGCTGTCGCAAATAAAGCAAGCAGCAAAGCAATCAGAACCTTGACAAATAAACAGTAATGCAACCCTGAAAATTCTAATGAGAATGCATCAAATAAAGATGCATATAGAATTATTCAGAACAAAACCTTTAAAAGTAAATGCATCGAAAGATGCGACGGATAAAAACAGCCAGTTTTACTGGTGCAGGGAATCAGACAGAATTTTAACATGAGAGTTTGATCCTGGCTCAGGATGAACGCTGGCGGCGTGCTTAACACATGCAAGTCGAACGGACCTGTACTGAAACCTAGTGATTTACAGGTTAGTGGCGGACGGGTGAGTAACGCGTGGAAAACCTGCCGTATACTGGGGGATAACACTTAGAAATAGGTGCTAATACCGCATAAGCGCACAGACCCGCATGGGACAGTGTGAAAAACAAAAAGTTAAAGCTTTTTATGGTATACGATGGTTCCGCGTCTGATTAGCTTGTTGGCGGGGTAACGGCCCACCA
>ERZ779631.225-NODE-225-length-21872-cov-8.899711_pt1 | contig 21872 bp, 10 predicted proteins | sample MGYA00514193_ERZ779631 | MGnify/ENA primary metagenome ERZ779631 (study PRJEB29562, sample SAMEA4376710) | mouse gut metagenome | isolation source: Cecum | study: EMG produced TPA metagenomics assembly of the A DSS colitis mouse model was used to assess the...
AATTTGATACTGACACCACTATTAATGTTGCTGTATTATAGGGAATCTATATAAGAGCTACTAAGTTATATAACTGTTGTTGTTATTTTTCAAAAATTCGCTATGCAGTTATTGAAGCTGGTAATATTCAAGAGTGTGATGTTTTATATTCTATACTTATTGGATTATATTCTTCAAAAAGTAGATTTTATAATTGTGACATTGAACAATTAAAAATAAACGATACAACCGGTTTAGTACTATATGCTTGTAGTATTTTAAGTGGTGCATCAAATCCATTTGCTGGATCTATGACAACTGTTATTCAAGGATTTATTTGGGGTTGTGATTTTTCAAATATGACTAGTATTCCCGGTGTTATGCGAGGTGCTCAATGTTGTAAATTCAAATCTACTTTATTATCTAAACGTGTAATTAAGGCTGATTTCTTTGGCAATAAAAATGCTGCAACAGATGGTATGAATACTATTGTATAAATTAATAAATTAAATTATGAAAAAAGTATATTGTGATTTCCTGCCATTCAAAGGATTTCTATGTATGACTTTATTATGGTGGTTGGTGATTCGTACTGAATACAAAGATAGAATAACTCCTAAGATTGAACAACATGAATCTATTCATAGTTATCAGCAAGTTGTTTTATTTATATTCGGTCTTATTGTAAGTATCATATTAAGTCTTACTACAAATTATTCTTGGTGGGCTTTGCTTGCTACTCCAATATTTCCTTTATTAGCTTATGTTATTAGTTGGATAATTGAAATTATATTACCTCCTTATAATCGAGCTTATAAAGATATTTGTTTTGAAGGTGAAGCAAGAAGTTTAGAATCTGATAAAGATTTTAGAAAGAAATTGTTTCCTTTTAGTTTCTTAAAATATATTCCAAATAAGAAATATGGTGGTCGATGAAATTGATGAATGGTAAATGGAACAACTCGTAGAACATTTCGTTGAGTTATTCAGTACTCATTTCGATTTATCATTTATGCTTTGTGTGAATGTTTTAACATACATACTCATTAAAGCAATAGATGATATTAATGGTGATAAACCTGTTGGTACATGGACTAAACGATTGGTTATGTTAATTAGTTGTTTTGTTATTGCCGCAGGTTATGTAGCAGGCGGATATGAGAATACTACAATTCTTATTAATTCTGCTATTCTTGCACCAGTTGCTTGGAGTTGGATATTCAAACCTATTCTAAAAAAGATTGGTGTTGATTATAAACAAAATCATTAATTAATTAAGATGATTACTACTATGGCATGTGGTGGAAAGAAAGGTGGTAAAAAGACCACTGGTAAGAAAGTGAAGAAATAAATTGTTAGTAATATAACAATTTATATTGTTAAAGATTGAATTGAAATGGTGAGAGGTGTTACTAATGTAACACCTCTTTTTTATAGTGAATCTGGTGGAAAATCGACTATTTTAACGTATATTTGTTAGTAGCCTAATATAATATACCTATTAATATTAATCCTCTTATACGCCTATCTATGTTCGATTATACAGCTATTATAGTAGCTATAATAACATCCATAAGTACGATTGCTGGTATTTATCTAAAAGAATGGTTATTTCCTAAACGTAAAGAACAAAAACTTACTATTGAAAAAAGTAATTGTTATATAGAACTTGATAAGATATGTGCTTCTATTCGAGATACTATTCACGCTAATGCTGTTTATATTGCTTATTTTCATAATGGCGGTCATTTCATTAATGGTGTAGAAATGGATAAATACACTGTTGTTGGTGAAGATTATGATTGTTGTATAGTATCTTATAAGAAATCTTTTAAAGATGTTTTTGTTAATAATTTTCCTTATTTATTTCATAATCTTCTTGTTAGAAATCGTCATTATTGTAATGATGTTAGTAAACATAAGTTTCAAGATAGATGTTATAAAGATGAACTTGAAAGTAGAGGTATGAAGTCTGCTTATACTTTTCTTATTAAAGACCCTATTAAAGAAACACCTATTGGTTTTATTTCTCTTGAATATAATATCGTAGAAGGATTTAATCCTGATGATGAAAAATATATTTGGAAAAAACAAAATACTATTGCTAATCTTTTGAATCTAAATAAGTAAGATATGGGAACACTTAATCAATATGCAGCTCGTATTGCAAACATGGTTAATCAACCTAATAATCACGAACTTAAAGAACGTGTTAAGGATATGATTAAAACTATGTTTGCAAATCGTATTCGACAAAGCGTTGAGAAAAATGGAATAGATGATATTCTTAAACTTACTTTTATTGCTCCTGTTGAAGAGTTGAAATATAGTGATATTCTTCCTACTGAATATCGAGTTGCTAATAAAATTAGATTGTTAGGAACAAAGTACAAAGTTCCTACACCAGTGCGCATACAAAGTGATGCGCCTTTTGCGTTTGTAGGTGATACTGTTGGTAATGGATATATGTATGAAAGTTCTATTACATCTCTTAAACTACGTCAAAGTGGGCGTCCAACCTGCTCTCCCACCGGGTATCCACGAGCTTATATTATATTAAACGGTCATATAATTATTGCTGAAAAAGTTGGTACAAAAGATATTGATGATAGACGACCAATTAATGAAGTAATGATTACAGGTATATTTGAAAATCCTGATGAAGTTCTTTCGTTCTTTAAGAATGAAGATGGTCAAGATATTGAATTACCTTTACCTAATGATATGCTTGAAGGTATAATTCAAGAAATACTTAAAACTGAATTTGGTATTTATCCTCAAGATTTGGATATTAAAACAAATAATAATAATCCTACTATTGCTCAACGTGGTAATGGTCAAGATTAACATCATGTTTCTATCATTATGGTTGATAACGAATATTATTGGAGAGATTTCGTTAAAGAAGTTCAAATACAACTTAATTCTTTAATTAAACAATTACATCTTGCTTATGAACGACGCAATGATTGTATTTATAATATCAAAGATAATCTTGCTAAATATCAAGAAGCCGGTGTTGATGTTTCAGTAGTATTCGATATTGATAATCGTAGTAAGATTTATTTTAATAAGAAACAAGATACTCTACTTGGTACTAAACTAATGAGTTATATTCGTAGTTATAATTACTTAGTTTATGAACGTCTTGATAAACTTGATGATGATATAGAAACTCTTGCTGCTCTTAAAGAATTACCTTCTGAAATGTATACTTATATGCAAGATGAAGTTAATAATGAGATAGCTAATTTACTATGTAAAGGTAACAATTATTCTTTTGGTAGTTCCGTAGGTTACGTTTATGTTTACTATAAAAAGACAATGCCCGGTGATGTATGTAGTGTTGTCGATTGGGGTGCTACAAAAGACTTAAAAAAGAAATTGTTAGAGCAAGGTATTAATATACGAACTGCTGATAATCCAAATGGTATTCCTTATTTCATATATTATGATTATGACTGGTGCATAAAAGCTATATATCATAAAGTTAAAGGTCGAATACCACAAAGTGTCTATTATAAATTCAAATTTGGTCACACAAGTAGTGCTTACGAGAATGGTGAAAAAACTATTGACAGAACACCTTTTGCAATGAAAGGTAAAACTGTTGATGAAATTGCAACAAATCGAAGACTTAATTGTTTCAATAAAATTCTCGCAATTTGTTTTAATCATCCTGACGAAGCTATTAAACTATATCGAAATAATCTTCCTAAACAAAATAATGCTTTATGATTGATAATAATATATTTATTAGTAGTGCTACATTAATTCCAGATATGTATAACGATTATAATATACAAAGTGATGATTTTGTAAGTCGTTTTCCTATTTGGGTTGCAAATGCTTTGGAAGAACTTAAATTTATTCAAGCTTATGTTAATGTAGAAAAAGATATTGAATTTGACGACCATCGTTGTCAATTACCGTGGGATTTTCGTAGTATAATTGACGTCATTATAAATAACAAAAAAGCTATTCTTAAAAATTCAGCTGAATTTAACAAAGATACTATTACTGAAAAGGTAACAACGGTTCCAACATACACTCCTTATCCCGGTATTCCAAATGCTGATATAACAAGTCCCGGTGATAAAAATAATAGTTTTAATCATGCTCCTGTTGATAAAGAACAACCTTATTATTACATTAGTAATAACTGGATTCATACTAACGTTGATTATGGAACTATTCATTTAAGATATAGAGCTTTACCTGTTGTTTATGACAGTATTATAAATATGGATGTTCCTCTTATTTATAATAATGGCCCTCTTAAAAAATATCTTAAACTTTATGTTCTTAAACAAATGTTATTAAGAGGTTATAAACATCCAGTTGTAAGTCTTACAACAAACAATCCTTATACAAATCCTGCGATAGAACTCGACAGAATGAGAATACAAGTTCGAGTTTCTTGTAACAAATTTAGTAACGACCGTCGAGAGAATATTGCTACTATTCTTCGTACATTAGAATAATAGAAATTATGAAAGTTTTAGGTCTTGATTTAGATAATTCACCTCATATTGCACAAGATAAATCTTTGCGGTATGCTAAAAATATAACTATTGATAATAAAGGTCAAAGTTATTTTAATGAAAGAGGATTTGATTTCATAGGTGAATTAGATGATATTCTTGAAAATCATCCGACAAATCGGCATATCATTCCTTATATTTATAGTGATGCCAATAATCACAAATATAATATTATAGGTACAATTCCAACTAATGTTGGTGTTGTACTTTTTTGCGTTGTAGAACATTGGGATAATGCAGATAAATCTGATTTACAAACTAACGACGCTATTATATATCTTAATCTCGATGATAATAATCCAACTGTAAAACGTTGTTTGTATAGTACATCGAGTGCATTTGGATTCAGTATTGATAGACCAATTCATGGAGATTATATATACAATTATAAAGAAAATTTAATTGTTACATTTACTGAGGGAACTGATGAATTAGCAAATGAAACAAGAATTATTAATCTAACTGACCCGTTTTATGATGGTAACAATGGAGATGATACTGCAATAGGATATGACATCACTGTTGATGAAGTTGATTCATTTAATCTTATTCCAAATGTTACTTATCCTGAACTTCAATTAGAAGTTAAAGACGGTGGTAATCTTAAAACTGGTGCTTATCAAATAGCAATTAAATATCGTCTTGATGATGGTACTTATACTAACTATTCTCCTTTGAGTACATCACTTATTGTTTGTGGTAATTACGAAGAAGATTATGCATTAGGTATCGAAATCAATAAGAATATTACTATTAGTTTTAGAAATAGTGGTATTAAATATAAACATTGTAGATTTGCTATTGTTTATATTACTGACGAAGCTCAATTATCATATGAAACAGATGATATTTCAATTAATGGTGTAAGTACTACTCATATTGTAAATGATGTTTCGTATTTATCTACTATAAGTCTTGATGATATTTTTATTAAAAATATATCATATATTCGAGATAATACTCTTGTTAATTTCAATAATAGACTTATTCGAGGTAATGTAAAGACTCTTGATTATAGCAAACTCGATAGTGAACTTAAAGAATTTACAGAGAACAATCTTGATGTTCAATTAAGTTGGAATCCGAGTTCTTCTTATATTAATAGTACTCGACGCTATTTCAAAAGTGGTGAAGTTTACGTTCTTTATGCTGGATATTATGATTATAAAGGTGACCTTGTAAATATACATCATATTCCTTGGAAAGCTAATAATTATGATATTGAAGCTTATCCCGTAGGTTCTACTAATCAAAATGCTCATAAAATTCCTTATAAATCTGAAAGTATTAGTAAGATTATAAGTCCAAGTTGGAAGAGTTTACCTGATATTGATGATACTGAACAAGTAGATGAAATTGTTAAAACTGGAGTTGGTAGTGAGAATCCTACAATAGCTCGTAATCGTTATTTCACTTTATACGGAGTTTCGACTGGACACGCGACTGTTAAAACAAAAGGTCGTTCTTTAACAAAAGGTAAATTGAAATTACCAAGTCTTCCATTACCATATATAACTGAAGATTCTGAAGGTGGCGTTAATCCTTCTGATTATCAAGTTGTAATATTGGAGATAACAAGTGAAAGTACATCGAGCCAGTTAATTGGTGTTGAATGTAGTCCTACATTTGGTGGAAATGGTTTAATACCTATTAGTATAAATTTAACTACAAAAGTTTATGATGCTACATCGGTAGTTAAACAAATTGATTCAGAAGAATCTGAAGTTGAAACTGGATATTATGAAATTTCTGAATCTAATCTTTTAGTATCAGATAGTAAATCTGTACTTATTAGTAGTACTATTAATACAAAAACTAATTTCGTAATTAATCTTGATGCAAAAGAAACTAAATATATTTTAATTGAAGCTCGATTACGTTATAAAGTTAATGGTTCAACTGCTCCGACATTTAATTGGTTAACCCAATTATATTCTACTTCTTCTGAATGGAATCCTACTTATACATTAAGTCCTAATATTAATATCAAAGCTAATCTTGCTGGTAAAACAGACTTAATGAATAAATATATTAGTTCAATAGTTTATTTTTTTGTTGAACATAATATTAATAATTCTCGAATTGTTACACAAGGTTTCGCAATGCGAGATACTGAAACTAACAATTTCGGTAAGAATCAAACTTATAAAAATCCTTTTGGTGGAGATAACGCAAGATTTTACACATTTGAATATCTCTATAATAAGATAAATAGTATTCGAGGTAAACTTAAACCTTTATACTTTGAAACTGATGTTCTTAAATTTGTTAAAAATGAAGAACTTGATGATGATATAAAAGTATTTCCAGCTAAATGGAAAGGTAAAGATTTTGATGGATTTGATACAAATCCTAATGAATCTGGAACTCGATTCTTAGATGCTGACATTAATAGTCTTACAATTGATACTTCTCGTGCAACTAAAGATGTTTCACTTGAATATATCAATGCTAATATTAGTTCTCAAAACAATATTGCTGGCGACAGTTATTATCGTATCGAAAAAGGTTTTGATGGATTTAATAAAGGTACAGATAATGAAGAATGGGCAAGAGGATATATTGCCGATTTAATTAATAATTCTGAAACACTTTATTCTGATGTTAATAATCAGAAACTTCAAATTGCATCTAATGTAATTAATATTAAAGGTTCTTCTGAAATAATAACTTCATTAGTTGGTGATACATTTATTGGATATATAACACTTCGAGCTACTGCTCCATCATCTGATTATCGTTATGGTGATGCTCAAGCGAAAGAATTAGACAGTAATGCTACTGTTTATCGTTGGATATTTACTGTTCCTCTTGAAAGTAAATTTAATATCCTTGCTCGATTTAGTGTTAATAATGTAGATAAATCTTTCAAATATCACGATAAACGTGGTAATGAATTACGCGAATTTTATCAATTAAGTTATCAAGTTGATAATTTCATAAATAGTAGTGTTGGTAAAGGCTATTCTCCTATTTATAACGAGAATGGAATTGAAACATTTACTTATTTTGAAGAAATTCCCGGAACTCAAGACCATCCTTATCGTATAATTCGTAGTCAATTACAAAGTGCTGAAAATGCTAATCTTAATTGGCGATTATTTAGAAGTGATGATTATAAAGATATGCCTTTTAATCGAGGTGAAATTATTGCATTGAAAACTGACAATAAAAATCTTTATATTCAACAGACTTATGGTCTGTATTTATTACAACTTCGTGATACACTTTCTAATACGGATGAAGGTACTTCGTATTTAGGTACAGCTGATATATTTAATATGGAACCTCAAGAGGTTACATATAGTCCCAGTGGTTATATAGGTTGTCAAAGTTATTTTGATACTCATGTTAATGTTATTGGTTATTTTGTTATTGATGCAGTTCATAGACGTATCTTCAATATCAATGGAGATAAAGTAAGTAATATGACTGCTCTCAATGCTCTTAAATGGTTTAACGGTAATCTTGCAAAAGATGTAATTAATCCGTTTAAGAATAATGGTAGAATTTGGGCATTTAATGAAGATACTAATATCTTATATTTAGCCCAAAATGTTGATAATAAACAATTCACAATTAGTTTTAGTCCTATTGCTAATGCTTGGATTTCATTCCATGACTATAATCCTATCGTTGGTATTACCAATCGAAATGGATTATTCTGGTTTGATAAACATGGTATTTATGCAATATCTAAAAATAATTATGGTCGATTCTTAAAAGATGATGATGGTAATCAACTTATTAAAGAATCATATGTTAAATTTATTCTCAATGATAATAGTAATTATAATAAGTTATTAAATAATATTACTTGGAAAGATAGAGTTGATATTGTTAATAATTTGTTACCTACTATTAACGAATTTGAGAAAACTATTAATGAAATATTGGTTCATAATGATGACCAATGTACTGGTTATAAAATTGTTAAATTTAATGATAAATGGTATAATGGTACAACTGGTGTTAATAAAGTAAATCTTTGGAGATTTAATAATGTTAATGATATACACAAACAAATACCTTTTATGGTTACTGATTTAGTTGTAGATGAATCTGCATTAAAACGTAAAGCTAAGTGGTATGATGTTAATAAGTTCATTTGTCAATATGTTTATTGTATAATGAAGTTTAATAATAGTGATAATAACAGACTTTGGGAACTTATTGATGTTAATCCTGAATGGATTCTTGATAATCGTAATAATCAAAGGTAATTTGTAACAACTTGTGCGGCTCGGCCTTCGGCCTCGCTCCCCGGTGGGGCAGGAGGTTGCACGCCCACTTGTCGCGTTACTCAAACTTTTAATGGTATGTCTAATCGTAAAGTTAATCCTGATAGTCTTCGTCAAGTTACTCGTTATATTAATGAGTATTCTCAACATATTTGGGATAACGAATTGACTGGTGATAAAGAATTTGTTCGTGTTAAAGAAAATAATAAACTTAAAACTGTTCGTTCACGTTCAAAAGATGGTAGATATTATTATCCTTATCCCTCGTATGAAGGTGGTGCTAAAACTATTGGTCCCGGTTTTAAGTTAAATGATACTTCTGATTTTACTAAATCTGTTAAAGCAAAAGGTAAAGCAACAAGAAAACAAATTGATGCTGAATTGAATCGTCGTATGGCGAAAGCCTATAATGATGTTCGTGATATTTATTCTGAGAAATATGGTATTGATGATTTCAATACTTTACCTCAGCCTATTGTTAATCTTATGTCTAATCTCGCATATCGAGTAGGTCGAACTGGTTTTAGACAATATAAGAAATTATTAAGAGGTGCTAATGAACGTAATATAGATAGTATTATTAAAGAATATACTACTGGTAATAAAAGAAGAGATAAATCTGAATTAGAAATATTTAAGACTAATAGTTCTAATGACTATGATATGATTAGAAATAGATTATTTTCTAATTTTAATATTGATGATAATCCTGATAACTATGTTGAAGATATGAGTAAAACTAATCGTAAAAAATATAATTTCGGTGGTATTCGTTCTACACATGATGCTACCGCTGATTATTTAGGAATGGCTCGTAATTCCGGTAATAGTATTTTCAGAAATGCCATGATTAATATGTTTTATCATGACGGGAAAAATGATGATACTGGAATCCCAGTTAAGAATTATGTAGATAAGTTAATTGCTAATGATAAACTTATCTATGCAAATATGCAGAACAAAATCAATAATGAAATTATTACTGCTCGTGGAGTTGCTCGTTGTGGTGGTCTTGTAAGACGTAAGCGAAAAGATTTCGGTGGCGTTATGTCTGGTAATGTTTATCGAAGTATTGTCGCTAGTAAAAACAATCGAGATTATTTTGATGGAGAAGGTGTTGGCCTAAAAACTAAATATTTATATGATGCTTATGCTGAAGGTGATATTGATTTGAATGCACAAGGTATTGCAAAGGCAAATCAGTTGATGGCTCGTGATTCAGCAATTTATGCTAATATGCAAAATAAGATTAATAATGAAGTTCTAACTTCTCGTGGTATTACTGCTAAATTCGGTGGACTTGTTGGAACTCCTCGTAGGAAATTTTATTGGGGTGGAACAAGTATTAATGACCCCGGTAGTGTTCAATGGGGTACACGAGTTCAAGCCAGTGATATTGATGAATCTAAATATAGTGCAGACGGCGAAGGTATCGTAGGTGGTAGTGCTTTAAGTGGAGCTGGGACTGGATTGGGAATTGGAGCTGCTGTTGGTGGAACTGCGGCGCTTGCTACTGGTGCAGCTGCTGGTTCTTGGCTCGGCCCTATCGGTGCTGGTATCGGTGCATTAATTGGTGGTATCGTTGGTCTGTTTACTGGACGTAAGAAAAAGCGTCAAGAAGAACGTCGTCGTCAAGAACTTTTAGCTGAACAAGCTGAAATGGAACGTCAGCAGACTTTAGGTAATATGCAAGATAAAGTTGAAAATGATGTTGCAACTATTAGACAAAGTAATCTTGGTAATTACTCAGAAGGTACAGGATTTTATGCTAAATTAGGTGGAATGATTGGTCGTAGAAAATTAAACACCGGCGGTCAAGTAGTTCCTAATTCATCTAATAGTGTTGTTGCTTATGGTCAAACTCATGAACAATATAATCCTGCTACTGGTGAAACTGGAATTATATATGGAGATTCGGAAATTGAAGGTGGCGGCGCTAAAAATGGTCGAATGTATGCTGGTGAAGTTGTTCGTGAAACTCCTGAAGGTGGTCAAGTATTCAGTGATACGATTAAAGTTCCCGGAACAAATCGTACTTTCGCTGATTACGCAAAGAAACTTACTGATATGAAAGGTAAAAAAGAAGCTCAAGTTATTCAACTTGCTGATGGAATTACATTATCTTTGTCTGCATTAGATAAGAGTAAAACTAACAAATTACAAACTGGAACAAATGTTCGTAATATTGAAAAGTTAGTTTATAGAATGAATAAAGCTCGTGGTGAATCTGAAGCTATTGATGCTAAAACAGAGGATTTGTTTGAAGCTCAAGAACTTTATGCTACTGCTTTAGGACTTCGTAATGATTCTCCGGTTATGCGTTGTGGTGGAATGGTAAGAAAGAAAAGGCCTTTCGGTGGATATGCTTCACCTTATAGTCTTACAGGAGTTTCAGCTCCTAAACTTACTACTTTACCTCCAATTCAAACTACTGCAAGTGCTGGCGGTGGTTCTGCATTTAAGTTCGGATTTAATGAATTTGGACTTGGTATGAATCTTGCAAGTTCACTGTTTGGAATTGTAGGTAACGCTCTTAATACTCGTGCTAATCGAAAGGCTATTGAATTTGAATCTACACTTCATGTTCCGAAAGGTAATAAAGTAGATGCTGTTCAATATAGTACAGATTATGATATAAGTGAGGAATTACAAGAACTTGGCACACAAGAACGTAGAGCTGCTCGATATATTACTGATAACACAAGTAATGTTCAAACTGCTCGAAATAGTGTAGCAAATCTTGCAATTAATGCTCAACTTGCTCGAAACAAACTGTATGGAGCTAAGAAAGATTATCAACGTCAAAGATATGATTTGAATAGGCAAGAACGAGTTAATGCTCGAAATGCTAATAATCAAATTATGTATCAAGACGCTATTAATGAATATAATAAAGCTGTCGGCTTGAATCAACAGTTAATGGCAGTCAGAACGCAAGGATTACAAGGAATGTTACAAGGAATTGAAGGTCTTGCCGGAGCAGTTAATAATTACGCAAGTGCCCGCTTATATGAAAAGTTATGGCCTCGTGGAGTAACTAATCACATGAGAAGTGGTTTTGCTTGCGGTGGTCTTGCAAGACGTAAAAGAGCTTAATGTAGTGCGTGATATATCGGATTATTCTTTTATAGGATAGTCCGATATTCACGATTTTTTGTATATTTGTAATGATACAAATAGTGGTACAAACACGCGCGACAAGTGGGCGTGCAACCTCCTGCCCCACCGGGGAGCGGAGCCGCTGGGCGAAGCCCAGCAGGCGGAGCCATACGAGTTACAACTAATTTACAAACTAATCATTATAAAATTATGGCAGAAATTGCAATAGGTCGATACGATACTAATACATTAAAAACTCCACAATTACAAGATTATGGAAGTGTATATGCTGCTGTTGGAAATGCTTTGAATCAAAAGTATTATCAAAATCGTGAAGCTTATATTAATAGAATTGCTAATCCTTTAAGTCAAATTAAAGCAACTTCTCGTGGACAAAAAGTTCTTGATTCTGAAAGAGCTAAGATTGTTGAAGGTGCTAATGAATTTAAGGAACAAGATAATTGGTTTGCAGCAGATGATTATATTTATAAACAAACTGAAAATATTCTGACTAATGAAGGTCTTAAAGCTGTTCAAGCTGATTATGCTTTGGAACAGCAATATATGGAAGATTTGAAAAAGAGTGATTGGGATACTCAAAATCAAAATGCTTTCCTGCTTCGTAGTCGTTTACAATCTTCTGATATTGTTTATGATGCAGAAACTAATACTGTTGTAAGCGGTGGTTTTAACGGAGTTCAAATCGGTAAAAAGTTTGATGTAAATAAATATCAAAAAGACGTATTTGATATTCTTTCAAAAGCTAAAGCTGATAAAGTATCATTTGAAAATCTTGTTACTAATCCTGATATGATACGTCAGTATGGATTAGATGTTGCAACAGGTTTTGATGGTGAAAAGTTAGCAAGTCACTTTGTTAAAACTGGTAGTGAAAGAGAAGGTATCACAGAACAAGAGATTATGAGTTATGCTATGTCATTACTCAAATCTAATCCTGATTATACTAATTATCTTACTACTATTTGGCAGAATCAAGATGCTCTTACTCGATTTGTAAAAGATGATAGTTCTGCTGGTGGACATTTAAGAGATTACGAATTAGGAGATTATGCTCCTTTATTTGCTGGCAATCCTACAATGTTTGCTCTTAATGGATTAGGTATTAACATAAATGAACTTGGTGCTCCTACAAAAGACGGTAAGTTTACTGTTAATTCTAAATTACCTGCTGAAGTTAAAACTTTGTTAGATACTGTTAATAAGGAATATGGAGTTAATGTTCTTGATATATTACAGAACAAAGCTCAAGTTCCACCTGAACTTATTCAAGCTGGTTTACAGAATTATGTAGATAAAATGTTTGAAAGTTACGCTAAGGGTGTACTTGGAGCTACTGATGATATTGAGAATCTTGATAGAACCGCTTTTACACAAAGTGTTTTATCTGGTCAATTTATTAATAATAACATTCAAAGTTTAGCTGGTACTGCCGCAGGTTTATATTCTTATCAAGATATTAAAACTACGGTTGATTTAATTGCTAATCCCGGTTATGCAGCTTATATTAAAGCTCGTGCAAAAGGTAAACAGCAAGAACTTGAAACTCTTCAACAATATGCTCCATATCTTGATACATTAGGTGGTTTTGAAGTTACTGGTGATAGTGTTGCAGAAAACATTAATCGTCGTAATGAAATTACTGACCAAATGACTAAACTTTCAAATTCTATGAATCAGATATTTACATCTGATGAACTTAGAATTTTAGGTCTTAATCCGGGAGATGGTAATATTGTTAAAACACTTAATATTTCTACTGCTGAAAGATTAGTTGATTCAGCAGGTCTTGACGAAGAAACAGCAGCTAATCTTAAAGGTAAGCTTTTACAAGTTCAGACTGCTCAACGTAATTATAATAATCTTCAAGCTAAACTTCGTTCTGACGAAATTCAGCTTAATTCTGTATTTGATACTTGGAAAGAACATCGAGATAAATTATCTGGTTTCTTAGGTTGGTATAAAGTTGGTGATACTCAAGCTCAATTAATTCTTGATAATCGTATTTCAAATTATGAAGATTATCTTGATTATATAAATAATGGTTATATACGAAATGAAGCTACTGGACAAATTCCTATGACTCCAGAAGGTGGAAGATATTATGAAACTCCTAATGGAAGAGTAGCTATATATCCAAGTAGTATACTTACAAAAGAAGAATTTGAAGCTACACTGGCTAATGCAGCAGATAATGTTTCAAATCGTTATCGTAAAGCTATTGCTGATGAACCTCTTGAATTTACAGCAACTCGTGAAGTTATAGCAAATCCTTCTCCAATGCAACAAAACTATATAAATAGTCAGATGATTCATTGGAAAGAAGGTCGTGGTAATTTGACAGTTGTACAAACTCCGAAAGGTGTTGGTAGTGGTTTGACAAGAAGTCAAATAGGTAAATACTTAGATTTTGATGCGTTCCCTACTTCGACAACTACAAATTCAAAAGGTACAAGTGTAACTCGTCAAAGTAATCCTACTAAAAATTCTAAACCTATTTCGGGCAAAGAACTTGGTTTAGATTATGATATTTATAAAACTACATTTAGACCTAATGCTAATGGTATTGCAGCAAGAGAAGGTAGAAATGAATATACTGTAACTTTCTATGATGAAACAGGTTCAGCTCGCGATTATATGATTGTATCCGAACAAATGAAACCGACTACTATTGCTCGTCAAATTCTTGATAATTACCGTAATATTAAACCTTATGCTAAAATTGGTGGTGAAGGTTTACAACGTAGTGCTGGAATGATTGAATCTCAATACGCTTCGGGATTTATTGATTTCAATACTACTGGTAGTAATAATAGTCCTGCTGTTGCAAATATAGCAGAACTTAAAAGAACTGTTGATGATTTAGGTAAAGTTGAATATGATTTGAATATTCACGAACCTTTCTATAATAGTATTGACGGTAATAGTCGTAAGGTTGAGATTGGTAGAACAACACAAGGTTATTATATAAAAGATATTAGTGGATTGAAATATCCTGATGGTTCTGTTCATTATGGAGAGTTTGGATATAACATAATTCCTAATAGTCTTTATACAATTAAAGGCATGACTCCTAATAATATTGAATATTATGAAAGTATAAATGAAGCATTAAAGCCTATCACAGAATATATTTTAACTCAGTATGGAATTATTCTTGATATGCAAGAAGCCGCTGAAGCTATTCAAATAAATAAAATAAACAATGCTAATATAGGATATTAAACTATGCCAAATTTAACAGATATTAAGATTCCTATTACAGGTTCAAAAGCTCTTACTCCTTCTGAAACACAAATTCAGGGAGTAGGAGCTACTCCTATTTTACCGTATAGTATGCCGGAGCCTGAACGTGCTCATGGTGCAAAATTATCAGCAATTAGAAAATTTAATATTTCTGAATACGAAGATATATTAGGTAAAGGTCAAGTCAATCCTAATCTTGATTTAAGTGTTCTTAACGAAAATAGAGCACAAAATCAAAGTGGTTGGTATTTAACTAAGAATGCTTTTGGTCAATTAGGAACTACTATTCTTGGTGGTACTATTACTGGTATCGGTAGTATTCTTAATTTCTTTCCTACTACATATCGTGCTATTAGTCAAATATGGGATGATAATGCCAAATATAAATGGGACAAAGCTATCAACGAAGGTCTTGGTTCTGAATGGCAGAGAGTAGGTAAAGATATTGAGAATTGGGGTCGTAAAGCAATGCCTATTTATCAAACGGAACAAGCTCAAAAAGGTGGTTTTGCTGGTGGTATGGGTGATGCTACTTGGTGGGCAAGTATGTTTCCTACCGTAGGTTCTGCTGCTGCATCTATGCTTCCTGTTATTGGACAAATGCGAGCTTTACAAGCTGTTGGTAAATTAGGAACCATGATTAACGGTGTTGGCCGTTTAGGTTCTGTATTGAATAAAGCAGGTCGTGCATTACAAAATCCTTATACTCAACAGATAATTGGTACTTTATACGGAGCACATCTCGATAGTATGGAAGAAATTGTTCGTGGTTATGATGAACAATATCAATATGCTCTCGATTTAGGTTTCAGTGAAGATGATGCTCGTAAGTTTGCATCTATTTATGCTTCTGAAAGTTACAATGATGCTTGGGCTTATGGAGTATTATTTAACGCTATTGAACTCAATAGTATGCTTCGTGGTATTAAAGAAGCTCCAGTTAATAGTATTTCTATTGAAAAAGGTTTAAGAAGTAATATAAAAGGTCTTGCACAACAAGGTAAGACTTTTGTTTTAGATAGTGAAACATCTAAACTTAATCGCAAACTCATTCCAAGTGTTGGACTTCGTAAAACAAAAGATTTCTTTTCTGTTGCTTTATCTGAAGGTCTTGAAGAGATGCGAGTTGATATGGCACTTAATGAAGGTGTCATTGCTGCAAAAAAAGAACTTGGAATTGAAGATGAAACTGCTGCTTTAACTCCGTTAGCTCGTATGGGAAGACTTGTTGAACAAGCTTCTTCATGGGATAGTTTTATTTGGGGTGCTATCGGTGGTGGTGTAATGTCTGTTGGACGTAATGGTGTTACACGAATACTTAATGGTAAAGCTCAACAAGAAGCTGAAAATAAGCGAGCTACTAACATTATAAATGGTATTCAAGATACTGCCGCAGCTATTGCTGATTTTGACGGTGATATGAATATTAAAGTAACTGAAACTCCAGTTTTAGATGAAGCTGGTAATCAAGTTATGAATAGTGATGGTACTCCAAAAGTTAATAGAACTATTACTGACCCTGCTTCAAGTTTGCTTGTTGGTATTATGGGTAGAATTGGTTCTGCTAATGGGTTCAATTATGCTGTTGAATATTTTGATGAATTAAGTAAATTATCAGATGCTCAACTTGAAGAAGTTTACGGTGCTAATAAACGACCTGTCGTAGATGCTCTTCGTAGAGAATTTACTATTATGCGAGATATTCATGCTCGTAATATGGGTTTAAGTTGGGGTAATCCTTTCGACAATGTTCTTAAAGTTCAGGCATCAACTGATGATTATTTACTTGATTATTATCGTCGTCAGTTAGCTATTGTTGATACTGATATTCAAACTTTCGATATTGAAGCGTCTAATCTTCGTAAACAACGAGATGAAGCCCTTAAAGCTATTGATAGTAAACTCCATAGCTTAAGTGTAGAAAAGACTGTTCTTGAACAAGAACGTGAAGAACTGCAAAAAGTTATTGAGGATTATAAAACTCAACTTGAAGATAAAACTCGTAATAAAGCGATTAGTACACTTAAAGGTAAACGTACTCAATTAGTAAATAAGATTAAAACTATTGAAGATACAATCAATGGTTTGCAATCTCAAATTGATGAATTAAATACTTATATTGCTAATCAAGGTGCTATCAGTACAAAACAACCTAATCGCAAAGCTCGTAAACCTTATCTTCTTGAAATTAAAAATAGTAAGAAATCTATTTTAAGTCTGCAACAACAAATTGCAAATGCTCGTCAAGCTATTGCAGAATTAGAAGTTGGTAAACTTCAATACGAACAAGAACTTGCTATTCATAACGGAGAAATTGCTGATACTCGTAGGAAGATTGAATTATTTGAAAATGATTTAGCTGATTACGATACAAGACTTAATAGAATTACTAGTGATATTGCAGAACAGAGTGAACGTGAAAATAACAATGTAGCTGAATATAATGAAGCTGCAAAACGTTTGCGTGAAACTCGCAATAACAATAATCAAACATATAAATCTCTTGAAGAAACTCGAACTCAACTGAGTATGGCTGTAATGGCTCTCGAAGAAAATGTTAATAATCGAGATAAGATTATGGCTGAACGAAGTAAGTTACTTAAAGAAGTTTATGATAAACAAGAAGAGATTGAAAAAGCTAAAGATAAAGTAGAAGAAACTACTGAAACTACTAATCAAGAAGCAAGTCAAGAACCCGAAAATGTTACTACCGAGGTGCTGACAGACAGTAACGGGATTTCGTACTCTCTCGATGACAGCGAGGCCCCAAATACCGTTGATATTAAAAATAAGGTATATTCGGTAGGCTCAAAATTTAATGTAGCAGAATCGCCCAAAACCGTACAAAAAATCGAGGTCGTAACCGACGACGAAACCGATTTTAGTGCTGTAATGGTTACTATAAAAGATGATGCGACTGGTAAAGAAGATACATATTCTGCAAAAGAACTTGCAGGTATGGATATTACTGAAATTCGAAATGAAGTTCAAACTAAATTTGATGTTATTTATAAAACACTTTATAGTATTCAAGATAAACTTTCAGCAGATGAATTTGAGAATCATTATTTAGATACTATCATAAATCTGCATAAAGAATTATCTGATTCTAATAGTGATATTTATAAAGCACTATTATCTCCTATTGATAATGCTGAACTTAATACGTTACGAACTACTATTATTGGTAATTTTATTGGTTGGATAAATGAATATCAACCTACTGAAATTAGTAATGAGAATTTAGAAAAAGCTAATCGTGTAAAACAGTTATTATCAGACAGTAATATTCGTATTGCAAACAATCTTAAATCTAATCTTTTCAAAGATTGGATTTGGAATCTTTATGGTGGTGATATAGTTGGTTATCGTGAAGAGGAAAACGCTAAAATGCGTGAAGCTATCACTGACTATATTGCTAATGTTGCTAATGTTCTTAATAATAATTATACTATCACTGATGGTAAATTAATTCTTAAGAATATTAATGTAGACCATAATGTAATTCGAGCACAAATAGAAGGTCTTACTCAAATTAAATTTGAGAATCTTAATAGTAATTTTGATACTATTAGATATTCAAATTTCTATCATAAGATAACACTATTCAAAAATAGTATTATTAATGAAGTAGCTAAAAGTACAACTGAATTTTACAAAACTAATATCGCATATATCAATAGTGTGATGAATAGGTTCATTAGTAAAATTCGTGCTATTAGACAAGATGAAGATAGTCCATTACATGATGCTCTTGTAAATGATGATGGCTTTGGTAGTCAAACTTCTAAAATTATGGAATTTGCTACTGCCGTAAATAATTTAGCAAAAGAGTTTTTAGACTATGGTGCTGTTCCTAATCTTCCTGCTCGTACAAGACTTCATGCATTAGCTCAATCAATTCAACCTTATCTGGTATCTGATGTTGATGCTTTAAATCTTACTGGAGTAGATGTTATTACAGCTGTTCGTCAAAGTAATGTTCTTGATTTATTAAGAAATGCTCGAATGGCTTATTCTATTCTTTCGAGATATTATAATTTTGAAAGTGGTACTGAATTAAACGATGATGTATCTATTCTTAATAGTCTTGATGTACTTGCTAACAGTGTTTCTGACTTTATAAATGATACTGAATCAAGAGATGAGTTTAATACTAATGACTATCGTTATTATATTAGTGATTCAATGCGTAATGCTCTTGATGCTATTGAAAATACTATTGTAAAACTCGATGGTCGTCAGATATTTACTGATAATCACGTTTATACTTACGAAGATATTCTTGATTCTATATATCAGCAAACAGATGGTCGTAATGATGTTATTAAATATTATGAACCTATTTGGTATGCACTTAAATATTTCAAAAATGATGTAAATGTTAATACAATATATCAACAAATGAGTAAGAATGGTGTTCCACAAGAACAACTTGATGCTCTTAAACGTTTGTTTGATATTATTAATAAACGAATTGCTAATCCTATTCAAACAACAGATGGTGCTTATCTTGATAGTAACTTAAATCTTCGTGGTAAGTTTTTAAGTGATTTCTTCAAAACTCATATTCAACGTGAATTTGAAACTAATGGTTTCAAAGGTTTACGTCGTCTTACACCTGAAGTTTATAAGATTATCACAAGTCCTGAATATTATAATCCTAAAACTCGTGTTATTAAAAACAACATTACAGTTAATGGTGTTAAATTCAAGGCTACTGAATTATTTGATGCTTTAAGAACTTTACACGAAGGTCAGGAATTTGAAGTTACTTATAAAGATGGTAATGTCGATGTCAATTTAGATGTAAATGGTAAGAAACTATTAATTGAACGAATTGGTTTAGGTGATAGTGAAACTTATCATGGAATCCAATTAGGTAGAATTGATGAAAGTGGAGTTAATCAATATGATTCTGCTTTTGGTAATTCTTATGGAACATCTAAATTTGTAGATACTATTATCAGAAAAACTGGTGGAAGTGATACAATATTTAACTTAACAAAAGAGTTTTATAAAGTATATACTGAAGCCTTAACTCGTGAACAACAAAATTCTGATTCAGTTGTTTCAAAACTGAAATCAATTATTAAAGAATTAGATAAATATGGTAATACATCAAAAACTGAACATTCTGAAATAATCAATGCTTTTATTGGAGCTATCCAATATAATACCGAAGTCGAAGGTGTTAGTCCAGAAGCGTTTGATATCGAAGCTCTTGATTTAAATAAGGTTTATTATCTTATTAGTCCTATGTTCTATAACGTAAGACTTAAAAATCTTAATGATTATGTTCGTTATGGACTTAGAATCAAGAACGCTTATCAGAATCTAAATACTAAACTTGGAAATGACTTTATTCAAAGTCGAAAACTTATTACTGAAATTAAAGAAAAAGGTTCTGCAATTTTAGTATTAAAAGGTATTAATAAATCTCCTATTACATTTGCCGATTCAAGTGGTTATCGAGCTAATGTAAATGAAGAGATGCAACGTACTGTTACAGTTAATGGTAAACCTGCTGTTAATATTATTCAACGTCAGCCTGATGCTGATGGTTTAATGTTAGTTTCATCACTTACTACTGACACTGCATTTAATAATCCTATTGTTGAAGATAAAATTACTTCATCTGATAGGCATTTCCAAATGTATGCTGAAATTCAAGCTAATGCTGGTGAAAATGGAAAAAGTTATGTTCCGTTACATCGTGGTAATTTAGCAAGTGATGTTGCAGATACACCGTTTAATGTAGCTGCTATGGAATTTGTTACTCAAACTATGAGTGATATTATTTCAGATGCTACGTTTACATCTCTTCCGACTGATGCTAAATCTGGTCTGTATACTCTTGTAGATGATACTAATAAGACTCGAACTAAAGCTCACAATGCTAATATTCGTAGTCGATTAACTCCTTTGTCAGAAGCTATCATTACAAGTTATAATCGTGGAGTTCCGGGAGCTAAATGGTTTAACATTAGTTCTCTTTACGAAAATACAGACCCTGCTACTGGAAAAACTCGTTATATTAAACATTTAGATTTCCAAACAGTTGTTCGTAAAAAGAATATACTTGGAAATGGAATAAGTTATATCAATAGAATTAGTATTGAATATACTAAATCTGGTGATAAATTTACTCCTGTTAAACTTCGATTAAGTCGTAGAGTAATTCCAGTTAATAGAACTACTTCAAAAGTTCGTATTGCTAAGAGTCCTTTTACAGCACGAGAACTTGCTCAATTAAATGGTATTATTGAAAAGAGTAAATCTAACAAAGGAACTTACGCTGTAATTGATTTGCAAGCAAGAGGTATTACTGGTAAAGATTTAACTGATTTACTTAATCATAATCTATTCCGTAAACTGTATGGTAATATGCAACGTAGTGTTACTACTGCATTGCAAGGCGACCATTATACTTATGGTGTTAAAACAGATGATGGTTACGTAGCAGTTAAAGGTCAATATAAATCTAAAATACTTGATTGGGCTAAACAACAAGGTATTGTTGATAAATCTGTTTCTTCAACATTTGATTCGATGCAAGATTTTATTCTTGACACCGGCGCTTTAACGACAAGTGTTATTGGAATTAGAGATACCAATGGTAATGTTGTTACCAATTATACTATTGATTCTATTCAACCTGCAATGTTCTTTGAACTTAAATCTGAAAGTTCTGATAATCCTATTCGAGAATCAGAAAATATGACGAAAGAATTTGCTGTTAAAG
>ERZ779631.226-NODE-226-length-21826-cov-8.880070_pt1 | contig 21826 bp, 15 predicted proteins | sample MGYA00514193_ERZ779631 | MGnify/ENA primary metagenome ERZ779631 (study PRJEB29562, sample SAMEA4376710) | mouse gut metagenome | isolation source: Cecum | study: EMG produced TPA metagenomics assembly of the A DSS colitis mouse model was used to assess the...
CGGTCTGTGTTTTTTCGATCTCTGCCACGGTGTCCCCGATCTTTCCTGACAGTTCTCCTGCCCTTGCCCCCATGGCGGGGTGGGCCGCTTCTGCCGGCACTTCCATGGACAGTTCCTGTAGCTGCTGCATTTCGTCCTGCAGGGATTCTGAGACTTCTTTGGCGCTGTTCAGGAGTTGTTCTGTCTGCTGTAATAGTTCTTCCAGTGCTGCCCGGTCGAATACTCTGTTTTTCTGGATGCCTGCCATGGGTGGGGTCCTCGCTTTCTTGTTAGGGGGATGGTGGAGAGCTGGTCATCTTGGATCATTCTGTCTGCTTTTGAAAATGGACTTTTTATGGGATGCTGTTAATACAAAAGTATGTTTTCTACAGATATAGGTGGTTTATTTTATTATTAACATACCACAGTTATAATTGAATTTCCATACTTTTATTAATAAAAAGCAGATAAAAGATGATGTCCTTGTCGTAACCTCCACTCTTTATTTTTCAAAGCATTTTGCAGATTCTCACTTTATGTCCTATACTATTACGGGTGATTTGGTACAATAAACGCAAGCCCGGCGGCTTGCGTTACAAGAATGACTGCGTCATTCTTGCTTCAATGATTCTCGCTGTGGCATCTGTCGCAAAAATTGCAAAATAATTCCTACCGGAATACAGAAAGGAACATAGCATATACATGAACCAAGAAAAAATCGGAAATTTTATTGCTGCCATGCGCAAGGAAAAAGGATTGACTCAGGCACAGCTTGCCGAAAGACTCGGTGTGATCAACAAGACTGTGTCCCGCTGGGAGACCGGAAAAAACATGCCGGATTATGCTGTTTTGGAAGATTTGACCCGAGAACTCGGCATTACCGTCAATGAACTGATTCGAGGAGAAAAAATCATGAAAGAAGCAATCATACAGGAATACGACCATAATCTGGTAGAAGTCCTGAAAGAGTATAAGCGCATGAAAAAAGCAAAGAATACCATGCTTACCATGCTGCTGATTTTGACAAGTGCCACAGTTTGGCTTGCCGCCATGCTTCTTTTAACTCTTGGTCTGCCTTACTTGGAAAACACATCTTCACAAACAGAAATCAACGAAGATATCTCAAGATACCACGACTACATCGGTCAAGATTCTCTTGACGATTATCGGAATAAAGAATTATCCCGTTTAGAACAGTATCCTTCCACCGAATACACCGGCTATTATAACGTAACCGGCTTTAGCGGATATGAGCTGCTCGCTATGTATGCCGATGACTATTATGGTTTTGTCTATGCCTTAGCCGACCGTAATAGTCAACAAATAATCTACGTGGAATTACTTTTCTGTAATTATTTTATGGATATTGATTATAGTAAATATATTCCCTCCACTTATTTACCCGATGGGTTTGACGCAACAATTGATAATACATACCGACGCGAGAAATTGAAATAAAAAAAGCGTCGCCCGGCGGCGACGCTTAAGAGAATGCTCCGCATTCTCCTCGAACCCCACAACGATTACAGCAATTTCCTATCACATAAAGAAATAATTTCGACGCACCAAGGCCGTCTCTACTACCAGCCCTAGTGCGTCGAAATTTATAACTATCTCAATTTCCAGATATCCCTATTGTACTCTTCAATCGTTCTGTCCGATGAGAAGAATCCTGCTTTCGCAATATTAACAAGCATCATCTTACTCCACTTCTTGCGGTCCTCATAGTCCGCCATCATCCGGTCTTTCGTCTCAATATAATCTTCCAGATCAAGTAATGTCATAAACCAGTCTTTGTTCAACAGTTCCTTATACAATCTTTCCAGATTCTCTTTATGCCCAACCTTTAACGCCTGCTTGCTGACGATAAAATCTACGGCTTCCTTGATGACAGGACTCTTCTTATAATAATCCTTGGACACATAATCCGCTTTCTCATAGTGTTTAATAACCGTCTCTGACTTCTCGCCAAAGATATAAATATTATCGTCTCCTACCAGTTCATGGATTTCAACGTTTGCTCCGTCGGATGTGCCCAGCGTCACCGCACCATTTAACATATACTTCATATTACCCGTTCCCGACGCTTCCTTGGAAGCAAGTGAAATCTGTTCGGAAATATCGCAGGCGGGAATCATCTTCTCGGCATAAGACACATTGTAATTCTCTACCATAAGTACCGTCATGTACGGACTTACATCCGGATCGTTATTAACAATTTCCTGCAAAACAAGCAGCAAATGAATAATATCCTGTGCAATCACATAGGCAGGCGCCGCTTTGGCTCCGAAGATAAATGTCATTGGTCTTGCAGGCTTCTTTCCTGCCTTGATTTCCAAATATTTATGGATGATATAGAGCGCATTCATCTGCTGACGTTTGTACTCGTGCAATCTCTTACTCTGCAGATCAAAGATGGAATCAGGATTTAAAGTAATGCCTTCCACTTCTTTGACATATGCCGCCAAATCCTTTTTGCGGTTCATCTTAATTTCTACCAGTCGATCCAGTACCGCATCATCGTCAATAAACTCAAGAAGCTTCTCCAGCTTATTGGCGTCTTTCTTATAACCGTCTCCAATCGTCTCGGAAAGGAAAGCCGCCAGTTCACGATTACAAGATAGCAGCCATCTTCTGAAAGTAATGCCGTTCGTCTTATTGTTGAACTTCTCCGGATAAATCTTATAGAAAGCATTGAGTTCCGTATCTTTCAGAATCTCCGTATGGATTGCCGCAACACCGTTTACCGAGAAACCGTAATGGATGTCGATATGCGCCATATGCACTCTCTTATCTTTATCAATAATTTGTACTTTCTTGTCTTTGTATTTAGCCGCCACTCTCTTGTCTAATTCTTTGATAATGGGCACTAACTGTGGTACTACCTTCTCCAGATATTCTAAAGGCCATTTCTCTAAAGCTTCCGCGAGAATTGTATGATTCGTATACGCGCATGTCTTGCTGACAACGTCGATTGCCTCATCCATCGTAAATGCCTTATCATCTACCAGAATTCTGATCAACTCCGGAATGACCATCGTAGGATGCGTATCATTAATCTGGATTACCGCATGTTCATACATCGTGCGCAGGTCATACTTCTTTTCTTTCATTTCTTTCAGGATCAGCTGCGCCGCATTGCTTACCATAAAGTACTGCTGATAGATACGCAGCAGATTGCCCGCCTCATCAGAATCGTCGGGATATAAGAATAATGTCAGGTTCTTTTCGATATCTTCCTTGTCAAAGTCAATACCTTTCTCCACAATGCTCTCATCCAAACTCTCAATATCAAACAGTCTCAGCTTGTTGACGCCGTTGTCATACCCTATAACATCGATATCATAAAGTCTGGAAGTCACTTTTCTGTCGCCGAATGCGACCTCGAATGTCGTATCCGTCTTCGTCAGCCATGACTGTTCTTCGATCCAGTCGTTTTTCTCTGCCGTCTGCAATTTATCCTTAAATACCTGTTTGAACAGGCCAAAATGATAGTTGAGTCCAATACCTTCTCCGGGAAGTCCAAGTGTTGCAATAGAGTCAAGAAAACATGCCGCCAAGCGTCCCAGACCACCGTTTCCGAGTGACGGTTCCGGTTCGATTTCTTCAATGGCACTCAAACTCTTACCATTTTTCTTTAAGATTTCATCCAGTTTATCATAAATCCCTAAATTGATCAGATTATTGGATAACAGCTTACCAATCAAAAACTCTGCCGAGATGTAATAAATCTTCTTCTCTCCCTCAATCCTCTCAGAAACTGCCATCAGTTTCTTGGACAGCTGCAGCAGACTGTAGTAAAGCTGTGCGTCGTTACACTCGGCTACACTCTTGCCATAACCGCTCTGTGTCTGCTCCTCCAGTTCTTTCTCCAGATTCAATACCAATACGTCTCTTTTCAGGTTGCTTGCCTGTGCCATAATCATTCCTCCTAATTTGTTATTGATATATTTTATTATTGACTCCTTCAGTTCCGTAAATGCACACAAATTCATTTATGCCTATTTAGCCGTTATATGTCTATGGATGATTTTTTCGGTCCGCGGAATCTTCTTTACTTAAGCTATAATATCCGTATATTTTATTCTGACTAATTCATAATCCAGCACAATCTGCTGTCCTTCGCCGCCATCGAGCAGACGCTTCAGTTCCTTCACCGCCTCGGAGGCAATTCGCTTGAAATCTTGTCTGACGGTATTCATCTGTTTGCCTGCATATCCCATCAGCGTGATGCCGTCAAACCCGCACACCGGACGAAAAATGTCCATTTCAATCAGCGCTTTCATTGCTCCGATCGCCATCAAATCGGATGCGCACACGACCACGTCTTTCTTCTTCGCGTATTTAAAAGTCAAATTTCTCGCCTGTAATTCAGAAAACTCACCGTTTCTGATAAGCAGGGGAAGCTTCCTCTCCTCGGCCAGACGTTTGATACCACTTAACCGCTCTTCCGTCACATATCCGTTCTTCTTTCCCGCCAGGTAAAGAATACTATTGCACTTATTTTCTAAAACAGTTTTCTTGGCCACGTCGTACTGCGCCTTCTCCTGATCAATCCATACGGAAGATGTATTCACATTCACAATCGGCGCATCCACAAGTACAATCTTAAATATCTGTCTCTCTATCAGCTTATGCAGCACCTTATCTTCTTTCGACATGCCGAAAATGATAAGTCCCGTGATACTCTGGGATTGAAAGTAACGTATTACTTCTTCAATGTTCTTATTCTTGATCATCGAGTAAAATACCGTGATCACATCAAGATTCATGTCCACCGCCTGCCCGATGGTCCCAGCCATGTACTGCATATTAATCTCATCTACTGCCTGTGCTGCAGTGCTTAAGTTAATGAGAAGCGCCACTCTGCCGGACTGCTTCGACGATAATGCCGCCGCCACGGAATTGGGCACAAAATTTAACTCTGTCACGGCTTCATTTACTTTTTTCTTCGTTTCCTCGCTGACATTAGGATAATTGTTCAGCACTTTCGATACGGTAGAAATTGCTACCCCCGCATGTTTCGCAACGTCTTTAATTGATACCATGTCTTTTCCATTCCGAAAACAATCATTAGCTTGGAAAATGTTTTCCAGAAATCGTTTTCCAAAAACATCATATAACAAAAGAGTGGCTTTGTAAACCACTCTTTTGGAAAATTTTCTTATTTTTATATACCCATACTTATTCCGTATTATTTTCTTACAAGATGTCTCGGCAGACCATTTACATACAACGGCTGCAATTCACCCATAATCAACGGTCTTGCATATTTCTCGTAACCGTCTGTCAGTCCCTTGCCGTCCGCTGTGATCCACTCGTCCGGAACGCTTCTCTCAACGTTCGCGATTGCATGGATATCATATGCGCTTGTGCCGCACTGGTAAGGATCATCACCGTTTCTGTCAAGTGTGATCATCATACCGGTCTTACCTTCCTCCGCTGCCATCACTGCGTCATGACCTACTTGGAATGCCTCGTTGATATCTGTCAAAGATGCTAAATGAGTTGCTGCTCTCTGCAATGTAGAGAACTCAATTGCACGAGTCTTAAGACCTGTCTCCGCCGCAATTTTCTCCGCCAGCATAACAGCCGTTCCGGACATCTGCTTATGACCGAATGCATCAACTGCCACTTCTCTGCCGATTTCGCATACATATCTGCCGTCTGCAACTTTAACGCCCTCGGATACCGCAATGACTACGGAAGACTTCTTTGCTGCCAATTCCTTCACGTCTGCCACAAACTTATCAATGTCAAATACTCTTTCCGGAAGGTAAATCGCATCACACCCCTCACAGTCATCGCCCTTAGCGAGCGCTGCTGCCGCTGTCAGCCATCCTGCATTACGTCCCATAATCTCCACAATGCAGATTGTGGGCTTCTTAGCGCCAAAGGATGCATTATCGCGGATAACTTCTTTCAGGGAAGCGGCGATATATTTCGCTGCCGAACCATAACCCGGACAATGGTCAGTCACTGGAAGGTCATTGTCAATGGTCTTCGGAACGCCCATAAATCTCTGCGGTTTATTGTGCGCCGCTGCATAATCGGACAACATCTTCACCGTATCCATGGAATCATTACCGCCTGCATAGAACAAGCACTCAATATCATGCTTCTCCATAATCTCAAATACTTTCTCATATACATCTTCATGTCCTTCAATTTTAGGCATCTTGAAACGACATGAGCCTAAAAACGCAGAAGGCGTTCTCTTCAATAACTCAATTCCGGTCTCATCATCCAGATACTCACCGAGATCGATCATTCTATCCTCTAAAAATCCTTCGATACCGTGAACCATACCATAAATCTTCTTCACACCTAACTTCTTAGCTGCGGCATATACGCCCGCTACGGAAGAGTTGATAACGGCTGTAGGGCCGCCAGACTGACCAACAACAATATTTCCTTTCATTGTTATCTCTCCTTTATCTATTTTCTACATTGACTACCTGTCCGTCACTCCCGGACATCAACACGATTATACCAAATAAATCCAGACAACACAAGAAAAAGGTTTGTACACTACCGGGCATTCACTCATATTGTATAGGAAAAGAGGATGTTTATCCGCATTCGCAAATACCCATCCTCTATCATTCAAGTAACTTTTTTAGCTTCTCTTCTCTAGCCTTTATCAATTTCGGCTTTTCTCCTCCTACGCATGTGTTCTCCTCCTATGATGCATTTACAAAGTAAATGCAGGTTTTTATTTATTCTATCACACAACTTTTTATGTGTCACTTATTTTTTACGTCTTTTCATAGTTTTTCACCGCAATATTCTTATTTCTTTTCATTTCCACCTTTTTTATTAACTATAAATACTACTCCATCTCCGGGTAAAGTCCAGTTTTCAAATCTAATTTTGAAGCAATCATCATACCTATCTTTATAAATTACTCTATCAATTTTATCTTTATGATTTGGGTCATCAAACGCAAAACCATATCCTATAACTTCATAATCAGCATTATGAACGGAATAATTACTACTATATCTTTGACACGGTATAGTTATTGTGTGGGCATACACATTATCCCATATTGGAACTATTGTTTCTGTGCACACTTCTATTCTATTTAATCCCCTTTTTAATGCAAAATTATGTTCAACGCTGAATTTCACCTCCATAGTTTCTTCTTCACCAACACTTACATCTCTGTGCCGAATTTTGTCAGATATTTTTTCAGTAATATCTTCACCATCACAAATACATTTTGTTATCTTATATAATTCTTCAATATTTTTACCCGGTATTTTATTCATATAAGTAGAAAATGGAATCTGGAAGTCTTCCTTTCCTATACGGACAATATCCATAATTTTATGAACTTTTTTCACTATAACCTTCTCTTTTTCATCCACATAGCAATCGACGTGCACCTTATATTGTCTAAAATAATTTTCTTCAATAAGCGGAATAATCAGTTCTTTAATATTGGCATATAAACTATTATCTGTAACTTCACCATTTTTAAAATACAAGCTATGTTCGGCGCTTACCGGTACCGATAACAATTGCCATATATGCTTTTGATTTAATGTATTTTTCCTGCCATGCTTTCTCCTGCCCGTCTTCTGTAGTAAGTTCAATTATTCTTTCTTCATAACTCTGGCATTTTTTCTGATACCTATTACATTTCTTATCTATCCTTGTCCTCTTCGTGCAATTAACTTTATAACGCCATTCGTTATATCTTTTTCCCATTATCTTCACCCTTTTCTTTCGTTTTGTTTATATTGACACTTTAGTTTAAATTGCGAAAGGGTTTTCTACTATATTTAAAGTTTTATTGAACTTATCTAAAAAAAATGCTACACTCTTAGAAGCGACAAGACATCTATGTCACAGATTATTTATCACAGTTTCTATCACACCGCTTGCCGCGATATGGAAGCTGTCAGCCACACCGTAAGAAAGGAAAACTTATGAACGAATACATTATAAGCTGCTGTTCCACAGCAGATTTATCAGAAGAGCACTTCCACAGCCGCTCCATCTCTTATATCTGTTTTCACTATGAACTGGACGGCGTACAATATTTGGATGACCTCGGAAAAACAATGTCTTTTGACAAATTCTATAGCGCCATGTCAAACGGCGCGGACACAAAAACCTCCCAGATTAACGTGGATGAATTTATCAGTTACTTTGAGCCTTTTCTCAAAGAAGGCAAAGACATCCTGCATCTGTGTCTTTCCTCCGGCATCTCCGGCGTATTAAATTCCGCCATGGTGGCGAAAGACACTCTCGAAGAGCAATATCCCGACCGCAAAATCTATATTCTCGATTCTCTTGCGGCATCGTCCGGCTACGGTCTTCTCATGGACAAACTTGCCGACCTGCGTGACGAAGGTAAGGGCATTGACGAAGTATATGCGTGGGCCGACCAAAACAGACTGAAACTAAACCACTGGTTCTTCTCCACAGATTTAACCTTCTATATTAAAGGCGGACGTATTTCCAAAGCCTCCGGCTTTATTGGCGGCATGTTAAATATCTGCCCTCTTTTAAATGTAAATCATCTGGGCCAGTTAATTCCGAGATATAAAATCCGCACTAAACGCAAAGTTATCCAGACAGTTGTTGATAAGATGGAAGAATCTCTCGAAGAAGGACGCGATTACAGCGGCAAATGTTATATTTCGCAGTCCGCATGTTATGAAGACGCCAGAGCCGTCGCTGATTTAATCGAAGAAAGGTTTCCGAAATTAAACGGCAAAGTTTTAATCAACAGTATCGGCACCACCATCGGCAGCCATACCGGACCGGGCACAGTAGCCGTATTCTTCTGGGGAAAAGAAAGGGTTGACTAATTAAGTCAACCCTTTCTTTTCATAATCTTTTTTCTTCCTGCCATCCCATTTTCAAACCGTTCAGACTGTACTGCATGATTTTTTGCTTTATCTCTTCTGTTCTTCTCTTATTGGTATCATGCTTTTCATAAATATCATCCAGCAGGAGACTGATGTTTTTCTGCATCACCGTATATGTATGCGTCATATTCTGCATAATCTCAATTGCATTCTTAGGATTATTTCTAATAAAATCTTCCAACGAGTCTCTGGTAATACGCATCACAAGCACTTCATCATATGCGACCACCGTATAGCTGCTGGGTTGTTCTGACAAAACGTTCATTTCGCCAAAACATCTGGATTTTGAATACATTCCAATTAAATGCTCATCCGCCTCTCCATACCGCATATATACTTCAACAGAACCGGACAATACTTTATACATCTCATGATAAACCTTCCCTTCCTGCATAATGATTTCATCCGCATGAAACGTCTTAATCGTAGATTTGTCCTGCATGGATTCGCTCATTTTTCTGCCCCACTTTCCTTCATTTTTACCGAGTTCGCAGCGCCAAACTCGCAAAGTTATTTCCTTTATTTTTACCGAGTTCGCAGCGCAAAACTCGCAAAGTTATTTCCTTTATTTTTACCGAGTTCGCAACGCGAAACTCGCAAACGAGCTTGCTCGTTTTTTTACCGGATCAAATAAACAAAATACGCTGCATAGCACACCAGCATACACGCCCCTCCTGCCCGTCCAAGGCGTTTGTTCTTCACCACAAGCACCCACAAGAGCACCGCCGTTGCAATACACACAATGCTGTCAACATAGAAATTCGCCGCATAGGCTACAGGTGTAATCAGCGCAGAAGTACCGACTACAAACAGAATATTGAAAATGTTGCTTCCAACAATATTCCCCACGGCAATATCTGCCTTGCCTTTGACCGCTGCCGTCGCGCTCGTCACAAGCTCCGGCAGAGACGTGCCAAACGCCACAATTGTAAGCCCGATCAGCCTCTCGCTCATACCGAATATTCGCGCCAGCGCTGTCGCCGCATCTACCGCCACATCGGAACCAGCTACAATCATCACGCCGCCTATCAGAATAAGCAGAAGCATTTTCCAGACAGACATCGGCTTGTCAGACTCCGTTTCCTCCATTTCCTCCGGCAGTCCGTTCCCTTTCTTTGCCATCACAAGCAGATAACCCAGATAAAGAAGCATCAGCACCCACAAAATAATACCGTCCATCCGTCCTACCATACGGTCCGTGTAACCGATTCCCATAAGCACTGCAGACACTATAATCACAAAAGGAATCTCATATTTTACGGTTGATTTCTGTACCGCAATCGGCGTGATCACCGAAGTAATTCCCAGAATCAGAAGCACATTCATAATATTACTTCCCACAATATTGCCAATGGTAATCTCCGCGCTTCCCTTGAGTGCCGCAGATACGCTGACTGCCGCTTCCGGCAAGGAAGTTCCCATCGCCACAATCGTCAGACCAATCACAAGCTGCGGAATACCGAACCGCTCCGCCAGCCTGCTCGCGCCCTCCACAAACCAGTCGGCGCCTTTCACCAACAACACAAATCCTACCGCCAATAACGCTACCTGAATTACAACTTCCATCATCTTCCTCCGTTCCGAAGCCCTATGCTTCTGTCTTTCGTTTTGCCGGTCTCTTACAACAAAAAGAGACTTCCGGCATTCCACGATGCTAAAAGTCTCGTTCTTTCCATCATTTCTCATCATCAGAAACAGGTCACGACCATATGACCGGAAACAGAAAGCGTGTAAACATGACTTACGTCAGGGTATGTTGCTTACACAGGATAACTACTCCCTCTTAACTTGTGACATAATGTAACATAAGCGTACCCCGATGTCAAGCCTTCTATGCGGATCTATGCGAAATCTGTATATCTTGTATCAGTGCGGCATCGCTCCGATCAATCGCCTTATACAGATTCTAATGAATCTTAGCCAGCGATTCTTCCGACAGAATCTTCTTTATATTAAATAGGAAAAGCAACGATGCCATTGTCGCCGAAATAATATCCGAAATCGGTTCCGCCCAGTAAACGCCCATTACACCCATGAAGTGCGGAAGAATAATCGCCAGCGGAATCAAGAGGATAATCTTCCTGAGCACCGCAATAAAGAGTGATATCTTTGCCTGTCCCAACGCCAGAAATGTAGGCTGGATGCCATTCTGTAATCCAAACACAAGCATTCCTGCCATAAAAATCGGCATGACCTTTCCGGTCAATGCTACCAGTTCTGCCTCATTCGTAAAGAATCCCGCATAAAATGCCGGAAAAATCATAGATGTCGCTGTTGATAGGAAGCGAAAACCAAAGCACATTCCTATCATCCAGCGGTACAATTTTTTCACCCGGTCAAAATTCTTTGCCCCGTAATTATAGCTGACTATAGGAGTCATTCCCTGCGTAAATCCGTTAATCGGTGCAGAGAACAACTGCATGATACTCTGCATGATCGTCAAAGAGCCGACGTACATGTCCCCGCCGTATACTTGCAGTCCGTGATTTAATACAATACTGATAAAGCTCTCTGTCGCACTCATGATAAAAGGAGAGATGCCAAGAGAAAACACACTCCCCAAAATCCCCTTTTCCATACGCATACAACTCCTGCGGATTTTGAGAGACGATTTCTTCCCGAACAAGAACGCCATGACCCACGCCGCACTTAATCCCTGCGAAATCACAGTCGCCGTCGCCGCTCCTTTGACTCCCATGTTCAACCCGAATATAAATATCGGATCCAAGACAATGTTTGCCACCGCCCCGATCAACACGGAGAACATCGCCGTCTTAGGCTGACTCTGACAGATGATAAAAGCATTTAATCCCAGCGCCAATTCCACGAAGAGCGTTCCCGACAGATAAATAGACAAGTAATCCATAGCGTAACCAATCGTTGCATCACTTGCTCCGAACATGTATAAGAGCGGCTCTTGAAAAGCATAAAAAACGGTCATCAGCACAACCGTACATACCAATAGAAAGCTGACGCTGTTGCCAAGAATTTTCTCCGCATGTTCCCGGTCGCCTTTTCCGAGCCAGATTGCAGCGAGCGGTGCCGCTCCGTTGCTGATAAAAGCGGAGAACGCCGAAACGAACATCGTAATGCAGAACGTGACACCTACGCCCGTCAATGCATTGGCGCCCACCCCTTCCATATGTCCGATATAAATACGGTCAATCACACTATATAATATGTTAATAATCTGCGCAAGGATTGCCGGCAGCGTCATACTCGCCATCAGTTTACCGATGGACTCCGTCGCCATACGCTCCTCGCGGGTTTTTACTGTTGCAGTCATATTGATGAAATCCTTTCATGCCTTGCATTATAACTATGAATTTGCTACGATATCTGTATCGGATGTATTGTATAAACACCGCTTATACTTACACCAGACCAAGTACTGCCTAATAATAAATTATACTCCAAAAGCAAATCACTGTATACTCGTATTTACAGTGATTTCCTATAATGATTTCCTATAAACGCTAAACTCCGGAGGTACTGCACGAATGAAACCCTTTCGCAAAATATTCTTTAAAATATTATCCTCACTGATCATTCTGGCAGCGCTGAATATCCGCTTTACATGCGCAAGCCTCTACTATAACGGACACACGGACATCCTTTTCCCATCCGCCTGTAAAACTGTGGAAATTATCTGTTACCTGCTGATTGTGTATATCAACTTTTTTCCTGTTTTCTCCATTCGAAGGACATCGACCGCACGCAACAAAATTCTGGATGACGGCACCTCTCTGTTACAGATTTTTCTTGCAACCACGGCCATTGAAATCACTTATTGTATCATTGCCCTTTTCACAGCCATTCCAGATTATGTGGAGCCCGGATTCACCTATCCGCTTGTCTGGATCAGGTATCTGCTCACTGCTCTCCTCATAGAACTTGTTCTGTTCTGGAACGGCATCATACGCGTGTACTTAACTTCCGTACAACTTGGAATCAAGTGGCGCATTCTCGGCGCTGTCTGCGGTTGGATTCCGTTCGTACAGATTTATGCTCTGTGCAGAATTATCCGTATCACCAGCAACGAAGTAATCTATGAAAACGAAAAATATCTGCTGAACCGGATACGCGCCGATAATCAGGAATGCCATACCCGTTATCCGATTCTGCTCGTTCACGGTGTATTCTTCCGCGATTTCCGCTTTTTTAATTACTGGGGGAGGATTCCCGCCGAACTGATTAGAAACGGCGCATCGCTCTTCTACGGCTGTCAGCAGTCTGCCGCCTCTGTGGCAAAATGCGGCGAAGAACTGACCAGCCGCATTAAACAGATTGTACAGGAAACAGGATGCGAAAAAGTCAATATCATCGCCCATTCCAAGGGTGGATTAGACAGCCGCTATGCAATTTCTTCCTGCGGCGCGGCTGATTACGTGGCGTCCCTTACAACCATCAATACCCCGCATAGGGGATGTATCTTCGCGGACTATCTGTTAGATAAGATTCCCGATAACGTGTGTAATAAAGTCGCTCTCAAATATAACGCCGCGCTGACGCTTCTGGGCGATCCCTATCCGGATTTCATGGAGGCCGTACAGGATTTGACAGCTTCCTCGTGCACGAAGCTAAATACCACACTGCCCGACGCCCCGCAAGTATACTATCAAAGCATAGGCTCTAAGATGAACGGCGCTTTCAGCGGCAGATTTCCACTCAATATGTCTTATCCCATGGTAAAACATTTCGACGGGGCAAACGACGGACTGGTATCGGTAGACAGCATGAAATGGGGCGGCAATTTCACCTTATTGACCGTACCGGACGGCAGAGGGATCTCCCACGGCGATCTGATTGACTTAAACAGAGAAAACATTACCGGCTTCGATGTGCGGGAATTCTATGTAAATCTTGTCCACGACTTGAAAGAGAAGGGGTTCTAGCGCCCCTTCACTCTTTATCTTATCATTTTGTCACGCCATATACCTCTTTAAGCCACGCTTCTTCAATCTCTGCCTGCGGCATAAAATACTCCGATTCCATATAGTCAAGCAGGCTGTTATAAAACCAATTTGCTTCCGGACTGTCAAGCTCCGGCAGATTTGACTGGCAGACGAGCAGACTGCCTGCTCCTGCCCGCGCTTCATACACCAGTCCCAGTTTATGATTCCTGCCAAAATTATCAATCATCCAGATAATGGGTTCTACAGACTGCCCATCCAGAACAGCCACCCGTGCATTCGAAACGATATCCCACCACTGCGGCGTCGTACAGCCGCTCGTAGGAAATTTCGTAAAGAGGGGATGCATATCATCCATGCACAGCCCCATCGTCCCGACCGGCAAAGGTCTGCCCATACTCTCCGATATGGAAGCAAACATCGGATAGCACCAGAAGTCTGTACAGTATGTTCCTGCAAGCGAATATTTCTCCTGAATGCCGCCGCCAAAATACAGAACCTTTCTCCCCGCCTGAATCCCCTCAAGCACCTGCTGCAAATCACTTGTAACAAGCACTTCCTCTTTCTCCGGCTGCCGCTTCCCGACCGCCGGATACACATAGATATCATAATGATTCGTGGGACCTTCTGCCACCGAAACCGCCACTGTGATTTGCATCGGCTCACCGCAGTCCGGAAGCAGCAGGCTGCCGTGTCCGCAGCTCTTTAATCTGGTTTGTTCCAAGAATGCGTCATAGCGTTCACATGCAATCACTTCTTCCGCCGCATTCCCGTTCATGTCCTCCTCTTCTGCAACGCTCTGTGCAGTCGCGTCATTCGCGATACATTCTGCGCCCCGTCTGCGCACAGTCATTGTCACATTGATTTCCGTCCAAACATTGTCGCCGGGACGCATATTACATAACAGCACCTCGTATACAAACTGTCCGCCTGCCTGATAGACATAGGTCGGAAATTTGAGCATCACTACCCGATCGTTACAGAACTCCCGCCATCTCTCGGCGCTGATCAACCCTTTATTCTCCATAAAAGCATTCAAAACCCCTACAAGCGCAGTGCCTTGTCCCGTGAAATCCTGCAGATCCAGAAGCTGAAATCCTGCCAGTTCACGGCTTCTGAATGCCGTTTCCAATTCACGTTTATAGCACTCCACGGCAAGATTCCCCGATGCCGCAAAAAACTTCTCCGCCATATGAGGCATTCCCTTTTCTTCAAGACGTTTTCTGAAAATACGCAGATTTTCCGGCTGTAAGACGCCTGTATATTTCTTAATCTCACCAAAATCCGGATAAATCTCATACTGTCCGATTTCATGGGAAATCACCGGAATCTGCGGAATCAGTTCCTCCTGTTCCTGCGCTTTCACCTTCTTCGTGCCGGTGCCGAACTGAATCTCCACTTCGCCTGCCCCCGGCAGCGTCTCTCCGCTACCGTGCTCCTGCGTCAACTTCTCCCGCGTCGGACAGATTGCATCATCATAACTGTAACAGCTATCCGGCATCTTTACCTGAACGTGCCCCTGCGGCGCATCACACATTGCATAAGAACCGCGAAACAATCTTTCTTTACCCAAACGCACACCGCTGAAGAAATCATCGTTCTCAAGAATCGCCGGACAGAACTGAAAATTGTTGGAGCCCTGCACATACCAGTGCCGCTTATCTGCCTCCTTATACTGCCCGAGAATATCATTCAACACTTGTTTACTGCCCCACAATTCATTCCCCAACGAAAAGATTACGAACGAAGGATGGTTCCCGAATTCCTTCAGAATACGAAATCCCTCCTGCAAAAGCCATTCTCTTGCTTTTCGTTCCATATCTGTCTCACCCTCTCCTGCCACTGTTCCCCAGAAAGGCAGCTCCGGCGCCAGATAAATTCCCATCTCATCCGCCGCCTCAAAAGCCGCCTCCGGCGGACAGCATGTATGAAAACGGTAATGATTGATACCGTATTCTCTGGCAATGCCGAATATTTTCAACCACTCCCCCTTGTCCATCGGCGCATAACCCGTCAGCGGAAATATCATCCCGTCATGTTTGCCGCGCAGCATAATCTGCAGGTTATTCAGATAAAACGTTCTGCCCTCCGTATGTAAGTCCCGGAAACCGATTGTCGCTTGCGCTTGTCCGAGTACAGTTTGACCGCTTCCCGCTGCTGCCTGCCCGCACTGCCCCATCACCACTTTCACAGTGAATTCATAAAGGTTCGGCGTATACTCATTCCATAGAGCAATCGGCTCCGATTCGGGAATCTCAATCTGCCAATCGTATGCCATCTTTCCCTGACATAACGTTATTTCTCTGCGCTCCTCGACAAGCGGCTGTCCCAAACGTTCCCGTGATGTACACGTGACGACTGCCTGACTCAGTCTGTCTGGCTGTCCCGGCAGTTCTCCTCTTCGCCCCGGAAAGTTTTCCCGCCACTCCAGCATGAATTTTACCCCAATGCTTCTCGTCCCGGCGCTTGCTGTCACACACAAGTCGCTCACACGCACTGCTTTTTCGAAAACAAGTGCAATCTGTCCAAGCATCCCATTCCAATTCGTCTGCGTGTCAGGAGACGTCATATGCCCGCCGGAGGTTTTATAATCAACATTACTGACCATTATAGTCAATCTATGTGACGTCTTTGTCAGATATTTTGTCAAATCATACCGATGTGCCGTAGCAAAGCTATCCCTTGTACCGACAAATATGTCATCCAACCAAACATAGGAGATTCGCGTCCGCTCAATCACGAGCTGCGCCAAATCTCCCATACATTCCGGCGAAATCTCCAGCGTACGGGAATACCACGCATAACCCTCATAATGATAAGGCTCCGTCAAATATCCCGTCTCTTTCCGATTCCCGTATATTCCTTTTTTTGCCTCGGCGGTGGTTCCGGGCAGAAGAATCGTATCCTCCAATTTCCGCCCGTAATACTTTCTACCGATGCCTACCTTATCCGCATCCAAGCAAAACTCCCACACACCGCTCAAATCCATTATATTACTCGTCATCGCCATAGACTCCTTCTTATCTTCTATGACGTGATTATACTTGATATTCCCGCAAAAATCCACTTGCCTACTCAGCCATATAAATCGCCACTGCCTTCTCAACCTCATCGAGCGTCTCATCTAACGACCGTTCGCCCCTCATATAGCTGATTCCTTGCGTAAATACCGCATTCTCCAACATCAAATCCGGAATATACGCCGTGTTCACCGCCGACAGTTTCCTCTTGAAATCGGCAATCTCCTCGTCGGAAGCCCAGAAACTTTGGAAATCAACCCGATTACCATCCGGATCGCTGGAACTCCAAGAACCATACTCCCCATTTTCTCCTAAATACTCCTCTTTCGGTGTGAACTGTATATCATACGCGTTCTGATTGATCGGAAGTCCATCGTATACACCCTGTACTTCTGAAGACAGGAATGCATCCATAAACTCCAATGCCGCTTCCGGTTGTGCCGACGCTGCACTGACTGCAAGCATTGTGTTGGGTTTAAATACCTGACTGCACTGTCCCTGCATAGGCACTGCTTTTGTATTTTCAAAATCCTTATTCTTATCGATAGAAATCATTTGCGTATATTCATACTGCGAAGGAATCCATCCTGTCATCATCTTTGTTTCTTTTCCGATATAATAAAGCATATCTGAATTGATACTCCACTCCGTTTCTTCCGCATCTACGCCATTGTATTCCGACACACGTTCCATCCGTCTCTCATACTGCTCTCGCACTTCTTCGCCCATACCTTCCATCTGCGCATCAAAAATGCGTTTACATTGTTCCAGATACTCTCCCAGCACGTCTCTCTCAATCGTTCCGTCTTCTTTCATCCATTTCGGCTCACTCGTTGCTGCAAAGCGCTTCATGAGCCCACGCTCTCCACCGATACTCATAAGGTCCTTCTCAGGATTTTCTTCCCGCAGCTTCTCCACGGCTTCTGCCAGACCCGACAAGTCTGTTACATTCTCCAATCCGTCCACCCCTGATACAATATACGGAACCGCGATTGTTGCCGGCGCCGCATATGCTTTTCCATCGCGTTTCATTGCCTCGATCACGTTGTCAAACAATGGTTCAACACTGCTATACTGTGCCAGATAATCCGTCAAATCAAGCAACATTCCTTTGTCCACATAGGAGTCAAAAGGTAATCCATCCACTACAATCAAGTCCGGTCCTTCACCTGCCATAATCTCCGTGTTCAATTTCTTAATTGCATCCTCTCTTGTTACGGCGTCGCCGCTTCCCATGCCAATCTGGTAGGACACGAACACATCCGGATGTTTTACCTGATAAAGTGACACCGCCTGCCTGATATTAGCATCCTCCCGCAGACTGTAAATGGTAATCATATTCTCTGGTACAGCCGGAACATTCGGATCATAGGTGAATTTGATCAGCTTACCACCTGTGAAAAGCCCCAGAAACACATCGTTATCAAGCTGCAGCATATCGATGATATAATAATCCGGATTGCTTAAAAGCGACAGATTGCCGTCCAGAATCTGTTCCATCATGTTCCCGCCAAGAACATGGCGGTGAATCCCCTTCTTTCCTGTAACATAGACCGTTCCGTCATCACCCGGCAGAAGGTACATTTCACCGTAATCTGTTCCGTTATAGATTCTGTCCTTATAGTTCTCGCCCACAAAATCCGACAGCACTTCATCCGTGATATACTCTTCCTTATCTAGGTCATAGATGATCGGCGCTTCGTCAAGTTCCCATTCATTATCAATAAAAAGCAGATTACCCTTGACCCACATCCATGACGGAGTATAATCCAACGTCAATATCTTCTCCGCACTTCCATCTTTGAATACCTCATAGACTGCTCCTAAACTGCTGGCAAAGATACGGTTATCGTCTCCCATGACAATTTGTCTGAAATACATTTCATCTTCCGGAAAATCCACCTCGACAGGCACCTGTGTTCCGTCCGGCAGGACTAAAGCCAGCCTGAAGTCCGGGTCGTCGGAATTAGAATCACCCACATAATACGTGAGCGCCACCGTGCCGTCCGGCGCCATATTCAAACTACTAATCCAATGGTCCTGATAATCTGCAAGCCAGTCCGGCGTCTCCGCATTCCATGTTGCGCCTTGATCATCTGATATAAGCATTCCGACATTCCTGTCCACAATCACCAGTTTGCCATCCTCACGCACACATAAATCCACAGCTCCGGTCGCCTGTTCCGATACATCTATTTGTTCCTCCACATAGCGTCCCATGGCAGTCGGTCCGTCTCCGTTATTGCCGTCTTTTGACCCGGATTCTCCCATATTGCCTATCTCTTCGCTGTTATCTCCGATGTCGGCATTCACACCTTGTTCATCTGTTCCCGCACCGCCTCCACCACAGCCTGCCATAGCAAACACCATGGAAGCTGCAAGCAGCAGACTGATTATTTTCTTCATGCTCTTTTTAACCATATACTCTCTTCCTCTCCTAATATTATACCGTCCGGTATCATTTTTCACAAAAGCGCTTCTTCTCTACGCGGACAATAATTGTGCAGTCTGTTCTGCATAGAATCAGCATAGCAGAATAATCTCTAAGGTTCCTCTAAACAGATTAAGAAATTCTTAGAGAATCTTTAAAGATTTTTGTGATAACATATATAAAAGAACAATCGGTGTTTTGACATACTTCACAACTTTCCGAAATTATACTGAAAGGACCATCATCATGCGCATTTTATTAGCGGAAGACGACAAAGAATTGAATAAGGCACTGACATGGCAGCTTACCGCTCAGGGCTACACCGTAGATTCCTGCTATGACGGAGAAGAAGCAATCTTTTATGGGCGACAGAATATCTACGACGTCATACTCCTAGACCGTATGCTTCCTTACCACGAAGGGCTTGAAGTATTGACAAGGCTGCGCCAGCAGTCTATCCATGTTCCGGTTATTCTCATTACAGCACTCGGCACCTTGCAGGATAAAATCGCCGGATTAGATTTCGGTGCAGATGATTATCTGGTAAAACCATTTGATTTCGAAGAACTTTTAGCAAGAATACGTTGTGTCACCAGACGTTCCCCCGTACTGAATGCACAGCCTGACGTACTTTCTTATCACGATATCGCATGGTCATGCAATAAAATGTGTCTGACCGGTCCGGGTGGAGACACTACTCTATCCAAACGTGAAGGCGATCTGTTGGAAAGTTTTCTCCATACCCCCGAACAGATTCTTGCCCGTGAAACCTTACTGTTAAAAGTCTGGGGACCGGACACAGATGTGGAAACGGGCAATCTGGATAATTACGTCCATTTTCTGCGACGCCGACTCAAAACAGTGGGCAGTTCACTGCAGATTAAGACCATCCGGGGTGTCTGATACGGTCTGGTCACACAAAGTTACGATTACCCAAATACCAAGCCGTTATATAAGGAAGGAATATACTATGTTCCGCAAAGCACACCTATTATTTACACTGTTATGCGGCGGCAGCACAGCCGCCATTATGGTTATTATGTCATTATTTTATCTGAGTGTATCTGAGAAAAGTCTCTACGACAATCAGTTTCGTTCTTTTCAGAATGATATCAGCACGATTACCGCCAGTCTGGAACAGTCAACTTCGGTGTCCATGCAGTGGCTGGCACGAATCGAGGCGCAGAACGGCTACTCCATATTCATAGTCGATAACGGTACGCCTTTTCTTTATAACGATTTGCACAGCAATGTTGACCCAACTAGTCAATCTCTTTTTTCTGAAAGTCTAGACGCTTACAATGCTTCTATTCTGGTTGAAAATCTGGATCCGGAAGGCAATACCTATTCCGGCATCTGGCATTCCGAATACGAATTTACTTCTCCGACTACCGGCGACAGTTTCTACGCCTCACTAATCGATATCGAACGGAACCGCATACTTTCGCAAATCATTATTCTGTTTCCGCTATCGTCGCTGCATGTTTCCATTATGTCACAACGTATTCTGTTTCTATTGATTGACCTTTGTGCCGTAATTGCGCTTTTTACCTTTTCATGGGTCTTTACCGGAAAACTTCTGAAACCGTTACGGCAAAACCATGAAAAACAGCTTCAATTCGTTGCCGCCGCCTCTCACGAACTGCGCACGCCATTATCCGCTATCCTTGCCAGCAATGAATGCTGTCAGACCGCCTCCGAGGAAGAGCGCGTCGGTTTCTCCCAAACGATCCGTGGAGAAGGTAAACGCATGAACAATCTGATTGACGATATGCTGACCCTCGCCCATTCCGGCATGAGCCGCTTTCAGATTGACCGGAAATCAGTGGAATTGGACACCCTATGCTTAAATGCATACGAGGCCTTCGAGCCGCTGTGCGAGCAAAAATGTATCGAGTTATCGCTGCAATTGCCCGATGCACCATTAATCCGCTGTAGCTGCGACCCAGACCGCATCGCGCAGGTATTATCTATTCTGCTGCACAACGCCCTCAGCTATACTCCGGAAGGCGGACAGATTAATTTGTCTCTATTCTACCGCAAAGAGCGCAAACCATATTTTGAAATTGTCGTAACAGACACCGGTATCGGTATTACCGATGCTGAGAAACCTCATATCTTTGACCGTTTTTACCGTGCAGAAAAATCCCGAAGTACGAAAGGGCACTTCGGGTTAGGTCTTTCTATCGCCTATGAAATTGTAACCGGACATCACGGTAAAATATCTGTACGCGATAATCCGCTTGGCGGCAGTATCTTCACGGTGAAACTGCCGGAGTGATTAATGCTTCGCCGGTTTTTCGGCAGAATAATTCTTATTTATGCTTGAAATATATTGCATGCAAAGCACCGTTCGAATCCCTATCAAGGCAGAACTACTACGATATAAGCGTATATATCACCAGTTTCCCAATTAATACTATCTCCACCACCAGCTATTGACTCGCTAACAGGTGGAACCATTTTGACTGTTCCGCCCTTTGCAAGCGCTTCATTTACTTCCTCCAAATTTCCTTTTTTACAAAAAATACTTTTTAATAAATATTTATGGTGAATTTAGATTATCTCTTTAGAAGTTCTTATATGTCGGTATAGCCC
>ERZ779631.235-NODE-235-length-21505-cov-17.279953_pt1 | contig 21505 bp, 13 predicted proteins | sample MGYA00514193_ERZ779631 | MGnify/ENA primary metagenome ERZ779631 (study PRJEB29562, sample SAMEA4376710) | mouse gut metagenome | isolation source: Cecum | study: EMG produced TPA metagenomics assembly of the A DSS colitis mouse model was used to assess the...
ACAGCAAGTTCATAATAAATGATGTCGTTTGGAAACCTTCGTGAAACAACCCTGGTACCCGCAGTAAAAGTACTTGACCTGAGACTGGTATGTATCTATAATTGTACTCATGAATATATACGCTAAAGAGAGGTGACAGACTGAATGCAGTTTTGGAAAGCCCATTACAGAGATGCGTTTCATGATACAGCCATAAAAATAATAAACACAGAGGAAGATTACATCACTGAACCACTTTCATTCACTCTGGACAATATAACCTTTTGTGGATCAAGCCCCGGTGACTTCCACCTCAAAGACAATACACAATATGGAGAGGCAAGCAAAAAGTTTTCTTTGCTAAAATGGGGAGGACATTATCATGAATTAAATATTACTTCGCCATATATCTATGATTTGCAGGAATATGAATTAGAAATTGAGATACCACTAAACGTTTTTAGAAAACAGGATGAATGTCTTAGTACAGGAGTTCTTTTTCTCTCGTTCAAATATATCGAGCCTGATATGTCAAAACCCCACTGCATCCAGTGGTGCGACGATATAAGAGTATATCGTGGTGATGTGATTGTACAAGAGTTTTCACTTTCAGTAGATGGGAGATGTTATAAAAGCGCCAAAAAAACTTTATGGTTTGAATCCGCATTAAAAGATATTTGCAGGCAGATGAAAGATGATTATTCCATAAAGTGCTGCTTTACCTGTCAATATTCCGATTATTCGCCTTGTGGCAGTGATGATTATGGCAGTATGCTCTGTTTTTGCCGTCATAAAAGCGATTGCTTAAAAGTGAACAGTAAAGACGATTTTTTCTCTTTTCTTGCAGGGAAAGATTTTGATGGACGGCAGGAAACATATCTATGTAAACACTATTGCCCGCGCAACAAAGCATGTGGTTATCGAGGATTTGTAGATGGGATAGACTGAAACAATCCAAAACATCCAGTATAATCTCCCTCCCCTGCTAAATGCGCCCGGAAACCATTATGGCAGGCTGTTCTGGCTTTTGCCATTACAGGTACTAGGGCAGTCGTTCCCCATAAAGCACGGTCAGCTGGTTCAATACCCTGTCCCAGTTCCTGTAACACTGCGTCCATTTTTAACTACATTTCCACTTGCAGATAAAGCATCTTTTCCAGTGCTCTGTACGTGCCCGAAATTAAATGCGTTTCAGAAAATGCTCATATTCTTTCGCGAAATAGGCAAAACTACCGCCAAACTCCAATGCAGCAACTTCTTTCTCTAATTCCTGAAGAAACCTTGCGATAACTTCACGGTATTCTGCAATATTCCGCGTTTGTACCAGGTTTGTGTCGGCTGCAGTGACAGTCTGTGTAAGTGCACGGATGGTTTGACGGTTGATCCGTTCCGATTCGAGAGCGAATTGCGACGATAATATTCTGCTTTGGAAAAGGATATCGTCAATACGCTTTTTGGCAAGTGCATGTTCGTACTGACCGCCGTTTGGTTTTGTCAATCTCATGAAACGCTCATACTCACTGCACAAAGCTTCACATTCATGGCAGGCCGCATGCAAAGTCTCTGCGTATTTCATCATATTATCGGCGGCCTCCAGGCATTCGGCAGGATTTCCTGCTCTCGCGGACTCAACGGAAGCGTTGAAACCATTTATATTCATGCTGTACACAGCGCCGGATAATTGAGAAAGGGCAGTCGTTAAATCTTGGGAATTCCTGAAATCCGCTGTCACATTTTTTAAGATGTTTATGCTTGCACTTACCTCTTTGGCAATATAAGAGAATGCTCTGCCGCGCTCGCCCAATGATCTGGCAGCGACGTGTGCCGATGACGCGGTGTTCTCGCCTATCTCAACAGCCTGATCCATGACTCTGATACACGCTTCAACGCAATTTGCGGCTTCTTGTTTAATGTCCTCATTAACCACTTCAACCGCTTCGTTCATCAAAGTGATCATGTGTTCTTTGCAGCCCACAAATTGGCTGCACAACTTGGCATAGTCTGCTTCGATCGCTTCAAACTGGTCTTTTGGCGGAGAAATACGCCCTGTTTCAATGCCGCAAAAGAAACGCAGCAGATTCATCTGGAAAACCCCGTCATCAAGGCAGCGTATCAAGGCAAATATCTTGTCAAACATTTCTAATGAGGACGTCGCCCCTGCTGTCAGATTTCTTACCTTCTCATTTCTAAGTTGTTCTATGCGCTTGGCAAGGCTGCTCAACTCATTTGCCAAGATGGTTGTTGTTGTGCCCTTCTCACCCGCTGACGCTGCCGCTTTATTGGCGCGAGCAACCAGTTTTTCCGCTTCCTCAATGAAATTGCTTAACATGGCAGAAGTTTTTTCCGCATTTTGTCCGATCCTGTCTAATACCTCGTTTGATAACATTACGATTACCTCCGTTTCGTTTGGAATATTATATTTACGGTATTCGGAGGGTGTCACGCCGAAGTATGCCTTAAACGCCCGGGTGAAACCTTCGTGAGAATCGTAACCATACTTAAGTGCAATGTCCAAGATTCCAATACTCCCTGCACACACATCACGACAGGCAAGTTGTAACCGGCGGTTTTTAACATATTCCATCACAGGTTCGCCAACAACGGCACGAAACAGTCTTTGGTAATGCGTTTTCGAAAAAAAAGACTGCTGTGCCAATTCACCAATATCAAAAGCTGATGTCAAACGACTTTCGATATAGTCTATGGAACCATCGATCGCATTGGAATTTTTCAAGCGCGTTCCCCCTTCCTTAGAGCGTGTTTAAAATGCTCTAACTTCATTTTAAGCCGAAAACAGCCTTTTTTCTTGACCGGAAATACCATACTTCGCAATACATTATACAGCGTTGCAGCAGGCGCTACAGATCGGGTCTTTAGAAATCTGTTCACAATGATTTATTTAATGTAAATATAGCGCATATTGAAAGTACAGTAAAGAAATTATTGACGAATGCAGATCCGGGCATTACTATAAAATTAAGTGACAATAATTAGAATTGGAGGATATTTTGATGGAGATTACCGAATTGTTTAGGCTGTTAGAAATCCCGAGTGAAGTCGAAAAGCAACTTATTGATTACGGTAGAAGCAGAAATGCTCCTATTCCGAATACTGTGATAAACAAAATATTAAAGCGTGATGAATGGGATGCCGGGATAAAAGAATTGCAGGCATTATTAGGTGACGATCCTGACGGATTTAAAATTCTTTGGGAATTACTGAACATAATCAGTATTTATTCTCACGGGGCATACGTAAAACGCAATATTTCAAATGATATTTTTGTTGCTACTATGAAATTTTGTACCAGATTTCTGCATGAGTACCATCAAACGTTTCAAACTTACAAATTTGTCTGGGCGTGGTGGTTTCCTCGTCAGATATCCTTAAACGAATACCGAATCGGAGCTTTAGAGTACGAATTTGTCGATGGTAAGGATCGAGAGATAGCAGTTCATATTCCGTCTGATGCCGATCTTCGAAAAAGTTCGGTCGCTCAATCCATCAAATCGTTCAAGGAGTTCAGGACAGAGTATTATCCCGAATGGGCGGATGTAGATCTGACATGTGACACTTGGATGCTCATGCCTGAGCTAAAAGAAATGCTGGGAAAAGAATCAAATATACTTGCATTTCAGAACCTGTTTGAGATCGACACTGTCGATCACGATGCAACATGGTACATGGGATGGATTTTTCCCGGTATTGAAACTGTTGATGAACAACTGCCTGAAAAAACATCACTTCAACGTAAAATAAAAGAATACTTGTTAGCGGGGAAGAAATTTGGAATTGCAAAAGGACATCTGAAATCTGAAGCCTGAAACCGAAGCGGCAGTGCTTTATAAATCCGATTTTGCAGAATTACAGCCAGCTAAAACTGAATAACCATCAGTACACCAAGACAGGAAACCAAGGAAAGGTTTCCTGTTTTTGCGCCTGTTTTCAATGAATTTGTGCGTGCATACATTCGTACATAAATAGGATTATCCCCCTCGCCCAATCCCAGCCAAAAACTCGAACACCCCCGCCACGTCGAGCCGTCCATACCCCGTTGATGTCAAGTAATTGTCACGAACTTTTTCACTTTTTTTCAAGTCCAAAGCCCGCAAACCCGCATAACTCCGTTAGGGTGATGGGAAATAGCTGCTAAGTACAGTAAAAATTGATGGGAAGTTATTGCTAAGTTGTTTTTGACTGACTACCCCCATACCGTATTTTGCGGCATTATCCACACTGAAATTCCACTCTATCTCAACCCTCTTATCCTTATAAGCATATACTCTTCTAATGAAAGTATCAACCACCTCCTGTGTCAGTTCCTCGATGTGAGAAAACCGGATAATCTGTTTCATATCTTCCTCTGCCTTTTGGTATTCGTCTTCCAGTCTTGTGAGCTTTTCTACGGCTTCCTCTTCCAAGACGGATAAAGAAGATATCCGCTCTGTCAGTTCCATTGCTTTTCTTTGATATTCTGCAACAGGAAGTTTGGTAAGTGCATATTTCTCATACAGGGCATCTTTCTCTGCCTGTATCTGCTTTTTCTCCTGCCTGTATCCGTCCAGTTTCTTTTTTAATGTATGGATACCTGCTTTCTGAAAAGAAAACAGATTTTCTTTCTGCTTCATAGCATTGCCCCAAAACATTAGTTCCTTATTTAGCATAAAAAGAACTGTTTCCTCCAACAGATCGGCATTCATATAAGTACAGCACTCCGGTATTTGGAGCAGGGAGTGTTTCCTGCACTCAAATCTCCTATACTTGTTCTTTCCCCGGATTGATTTATAATTTAGGGAATACCCGCAGCAGCCGCAATACAGTTTACCAGTCAGCGGATGCTTCTCTCGATTCAGCGAAGCTGAATTTTTCCGTGTGGTAGAGTGTTCTGGTCTGAATGCCGAAACCTGTTTAAAAATTTCCTCCGAAATCAGCGCTTCATGGTGATCAGGTATCACTTTCCAATCTTCTCTCGGCACAGCCAAACCGTCCTTACTGCCTACTGATTTTCTGACAGATTTCCCATATGCCATTTCTCCAAGATAAAAACGGTTATTCAGGATATTCCTGACTGCCTGACTGCTCCATGTATGAAGTTTTCCATCATGGACTGCTTTATCAGGCTTGCGGATCTGCATGATTGTTGGTACACCTTCCTCATAAAGCTGCTTTGCAATCTGCGTACTGCTTTTGCCCTGCACATCATCGCTCCCCAGAGCGAGGGAAAAGATATACCGTACAATTCCCGCCTCTTTCTCATTCACTACAACAGTATTTTTTACCTCCTTGCTTTTCTCATACCCAAAAGGAACCTGTCCGAAAACATATTCTCCATTTGCGCACTTATTTTCAAAAGAAGCCTTTACCTTAACAGATACATCCTTGCTGTATAAATCATATAAAAGTGTCTGGAACGCCGTATCAATCTCGATGGTACTTCCATGATGCTCCCTGCTGTCATAATGGTCATTAAGGGCTATAAAACGGATGCCCATAAATGGGAATATCTGGTTCAGATAGGTTCCCATTTCGATATAATCCCTTGAAAACCGGGACATATCCTTTACAATGATGCAGCGTATCCTGTTTTCCTTTACCTCCTTCAATAGTTTCTGCATACCCGGCCTTTCCATATTTGTGCCGGAGCAGCCATCATCACAAAATTCCATGATTTCATACTTTGAAAGCTCTGGATTGTGATGTATGTATTCTAAAATCTGCTTTCTCTGGTTTCCGATGCTGTTACTCTCGTCCTGAGTAAAACCGCCATCCTCGATGGCTCTTTTGTCCTCTAAGGATAAGCGTAAATAGATTGCCAGCCTATCCATTACCTCACCCCTTCCATGCTGTCAGCCGTAACCGTAAACAAAACTTCTATCCGTTTTCCCGGATAAACATATATCTTTTCGACAAAATCCTCCACTACATCTTTTGTCAAATCCTTTCCGCTTTTCAGTTTTAAAAGCGCTTTTATGGCTGCCAGATACTTTGTCTCCAGTTTTTCTAATGCCTTTTTTTCTTTTTCCCATTCCTGCTGTTGTTTTCTCAATTCCTCCAGTCTGTCCTCCTGTTTCATTTTAAAGGACACATAATCTTTCTGAATCATTTTCCCGGCACGGTAATCCACATATACGCTGCCTTCTTCTTCACGGAAGCGTCTAATCTTTGCTTCTGTCTCACTTAACTTTTTATCTGTCTTTTTTACCGCCTCTGCTATCCTTTCCTTTCCATATTCCATGTAACGCTTTGGTTGGCTAAGAAAAATCTCAAATTCAATACGGATAAGAGGCAGCAATATATCCAACAGCTCATTTTTTGATATACGGTTCGATTCCGGGCATACCGTAACTTTTGTCTGCCCACCATTGAGACAGAAATATCCGTCAAGTCTTGCTTTCTCCCCGTCTGCATACTGCTTCACATAGCTGTTGCGTGTCATTTTCCTGCCGCACACACCACAATACAGCACATTGTCAAAGATATTTTCTTCTATCGGATAGCCCTTTGTAGGATGCTTATGCGCCGTTGTCCTTGCTTTTATCTTTTCGCAGACTTCCGCTGCACTCTTGTACAATTCTTCCCCAACCAAAGGCTCATGTGCGCCTTCCGTAACCACCCAGTCATTCTCCGGCTTATGAATACGGTTTTTCTCATTCCTTGCGGTAATGCTGGTTTTTCCCTGCACTAAATTTCCGGCATAGGTTTCACTCTTCAAAATTCTCTCTACGGAACCTTTATCCCACCCCTTATAAGAAACGGCATCGGCGGAATGGCACACTTCCGGGGAATAGTACACATTCCCTGTTTTCTTATACTGATACGGCGGATTGATACGTCTGCGGTTCAGCTCATCGGCAACCGCAGTATAGCTTTCCGTCTCAATAAACTTCTCATAAATAAACGTTACAATGCTTTTCGTATTTTCGTCCGGCAACAGTACCCGGCGCTTTCCACTCCACTCTGCCCGATATCCATATGGCGGAGGTCCGCCCACATAGGAGCCTTCCTCCCTTCTCTGCTTCAGATGCAGCTTCGCCTTTTTAGAAAAATCTTTTGCATACATATCGTTTACAAGGTTCTTGATTTCCACCGCAATAGCGGTTGACATCTGCTTATTTTCATTTCCCTCTTTCCCGGTATCAAAGCCATCTGCAACTGCAATAAACCGCACTCCCAAAAAAGGAAAGATTTTTTCAATATAATTACCTGCTTCCAGATAGTTCCTGCCAAACCTTGACAAGTCTTTTACGATGACGCAGTTGATTTCTCCAAGCCTAATATCCTGCAACAGCCGCAGAAAACCTTCCCTCTCAAAGTTGCTTCCTGTTTTCCCCAAATCTGTATAACATTCCACAACATCAATCACTTCCCCGTTTTTTTGTCCATTAAACTCTTCCACAAATTTCTTTGCTATCTCTACCTGAACCTCAACAGATTCATTCTTTGAAGCCTGCCCGCAGGCTTTACATCCATGATCCGATGAAAGCCTTGCGTATATCCCCGCCTTATATCTTCGTTCATCACGCCTTGCTTCTGCCTGCTGCCCTGACGCTTTTCTTTTGGATACTCTGCCCATTCTTACGCACTCCTTTCTTCAGGACGTTTATTCGTTTTATGTTCTTTCGCTTTCTTGTTTACTTCCTGCATAATGCGGTACTGATTCATATAGTAAAACTCAACTTCCAGTCTTTTATTTTCAAATACTGTAATTGCTTTTACCATGCTGCAAAGCGTATGGCGGTCTATCTCTTTCAGTTCTGAACTCTCCTGCATTGTCTTTAACCGTGCTGCTGATATAACGCCGTTCTTAAACAGTTCCTTTATCATGCCCTCCTGCTTTTTCTGCGCCTCTTCAAATTCTGATGCCTTCCGTTTGAAATCCTCATGCAGCCTTTCAAATTCTTCTTTCGTAATAATTCCCTGCCGCAAATCCTCATACAGACCGGAGCAAAGGGAATAATACTTATCCTGTTCTCCTTTCAGCCTCGCAATCTCTGTGTCATAACGGACGATTGACTCAAAATTGGTCTCCATTTCCAAAGTCTTCTCAAACATCTGCTTTTCTTCTAAAAAACAGTTCGCATAATGCCTGATCATTTCTGCAATGATTTCTTTTAACCGTTCTTCTTCAATGCTGTGTCTGCTGCAGCCGTCTCCCCGGTTTTTTGTGGAACAGATGTAATAGACTTTGCGGGTATCCTTATAGCGGTTCATTCGCCTGATCATTTGTTCCCCACAATCCCCACAGAATAAAATCCCCGTAAACAGACTGTTTTCCTCCGTTACTGTACTTACCCTGCCATCTGCTTTCAATAAGTTCTGGACAATCTGAAACTGATCCTCCGCTATGATTGCCTCGTGGGTATTCTCTACCTTTATCCACTCTTCCTGCGGTTTATCTACACTTTTTTTCAGCTTATAGTTGATTTTCTCCCTTTTGCCCTGTACCATATGCCCTAAATAGGTTTCGTTTGCTTGTGTCAAGACATACATAAAAAAATTATTTTTCTTTTTCGTCTACAATGCACTATTCGACTTCCTTATCAAAGTAATCTTCATACTCTTCCAGAATCTCCATAAGGGCCTGATGCCCCCGGTTACATATGCGGTCTACATTCGTCTCACTGGCAATCTCCGTATTCCCTATGGACACACCTAAAAGCCGCAGGGCATCAAGAACAACCCGTTCATAATGATAATGCAATTCTCTCTGGTATAAAAGCCGTACATGACTGTTGCCACTACAGGCAGCACGGCGTCTCGCCGTGTCTGCCAGCAGGCTTAACGATACCAGCAAGCCGCAGGCTCTGTCCTGCCTGTCAGCCTCCATCGTATCTGCAAACGCTAAGTTCATTTCTTGTTCCTCCTGGTTCTACTCCCTAAAATTCCAGACAATCTCCAGATCATTCTCTCCGCTGACACGGATTTCCCTGACCAGTTCTGTCAGCAGTTCCCTTGTCAGCTCACCCACACATGCATACCGCCCTAAATCCATTTTCTCTGCGGAATTTGCCGCCTTTTGCAGTTCTACCCGCTTTGCACTTAGTTCCATGTACGAAGCTGTCATATCATCATGCTGTCTGGCCGCTTCTGCTTTACGGGTGAGGTATTCCTGCCGCGTAATGCGCCCTTCCGCATAATCTTCAAATGCGTCTGCCTGTTTTGCCTTGCACCGGCTTATCGCTGTCTGGCATTCCTGAATCTGTTTTTCCAGCGCATCAGGGAGGTTTTCATTTTCATGTTCCACTTCTGCTTCCAGAAGCAGCCTGACCCGGCTTTGTATCGAAGCTGTCAATGCCGTTTCCAAATCCTGCTCATCCACATGTACCCGCCTGCACAGGGCATCCGGCACGGTTTTTCTGGTAGGGCAGCAAAAATACGGCTCTTTACAGATTACACGTTCCAATGTCCGGCCGCATACGGCACACTTTAGCAGTCCCCTGAACCGCTGGTTTGGTTTTGCAGGCGTTTTCTTCCTTTTACAGCTTTTTAAAATTTTTTGCGCCTGCGCGTATGTTTCTTCTGTCACGATGGCCTCATGGGTATTCTTTGCCACGATCCATTCCTCTTTGGGAACCTTTACCGTCTGCTTTTTGGAAACATCTACTGTTGTACGCTTCCTGCTGATCAAACACCCCGTATAGCGCTCATCGGAAATAATGCGCCTGACATTCTCCCTTGTCCAATAGGAAATGTCACCAGACACTTTCCATCCACGCAGCCCGTCCGTGTGGTTTTCCCTCCGGTAAACAAGCGGGGAAGGAATCCCCTCCGCATTTAGCCTGAGCGCTATCTGTGTAGGCGTTATCCCGTCCACGGCCATCTGGAAGATACGCCGCACAACATCAGCCGCTTTCCCGTCAACTTCCAGTTTGTTCTTTTGGGCTGCCGACCGTTTATAGCCATAAAAGGCAATCGCGCACAGGTATTCACCCTTTTTCATTTTAGCCTGCTGCACACAGCGTATTTTTTCCGATATGTCACGGCTATACATTTCATATACCATTGCTTTTAGGGACACATCCAGGCTGACGGAGCTTCCTATGCTGTTTTTACTGTCATAGTTCTCATTGACGGCGATAAAGCGGACACCCAGGAAGGGGAATATCTGGTCAAGGTAATCGCCCACATCAAGCAGGTTCCTTCCAAACCGTGAAAAATCCTTTACAATGATGCACTGGATCGGGTTCCCGGCCATGGAAAGCATTTTCTGGATGCCGGGGCGGTCAAAGTTTGTCCCCGTATAGCCATCATCACAAAATTCCATGACTGTGCATCCGTCAAATTCCCGGCGGCTTTTCAGGAAATTGTGCAGTAAGTCGCGCTGGTTCCTGATACTAAAACTTTCCCCCTCGTTTGCATCTTCACTGGAAAGGCGCATATAAAGGGCAACTGTCCCCATCATATCCCCACCGCCTTTTCTTCCAGCCGGATGAACTCATCTTTGAAATTCCAGACGATTTCAATCTCGTTATAGCCGGTCACTTTGATATGGTCGATCAGTTCCACTGCCATTTCCCGTGTAACTGTTTCCTCTGTCTGGCACTTTTTCAGTGCTTTGATCCAATGGTTCTGCGGGGAAATGGTCTTAGAAAAGTCCTGTTCTTCCCGCTCCAGTTCCTCAAGTTCTTTCTGGTAGGAATCTGCTTTCCGGTCGTATTCCTGCTTTAAGGAAATATATTCCTGTTCCGTCAGGGTATGGTCGGAAAAAGATTCAAACAATGCCGACCTGTAAGTGGTGTTACGGCCTATGTCCTGTTTCAAAAGCCTGATCTGCTCCGTGAGCGCTTCCTGCTTTTTCCTGAAGCCGGATTTTTTTTGTGTCCGTTTCAGCAAATCTTCCAGTTTCAGCGCCGCTTCTATTTCAATGCGCAGGGCATGGAATACCGCCTCTTTCAGTTCCGGCTCCCCGACGCATTTCTTTGTGCAGCCCTGCCCGGACAGGTTCTCCGCATACACACGGCAGATAAATGTATATCTTACAGTGCCAGCGGCGGAAACACCCTTATAACGTGACATTTTTGTGCCACAGTCCCCGCACACTACAAGCCCTCTGAATACGTTCTCCGTGGATGGGTATTTTCCCCTTAATGAACGGTGTTCCATGCAGCGCTGTTCACTGACAGCCTGCACCCGGTCAAAAATATCCTGGCTGATGATTGCCTCATGGGTGTTATGGACGATAATCCAGTCCTCTTTCTTCACCTCCGTCTTTGGAAGCCCATTGCTCAGGGACTTCTTTGTCCTTCCCTGCGCCATATGGCCCACATAGACCGGGTGCTTTGTGATCTGCTTTATCATCTGCCCCTGCCAGATCGCCCCCGCCCCTTCCGGCTTTTTCTTCTTACGCCCGTTCAGGTAGTGGTGCATGGCCGGGCAGGGGATTTTCCTGTCATTCAGATAACGGGCAATCATGTTGATGCCAACGCCGTCCGCCCTCCACTGGAAGATTTCGCGGACTACCGGGGCCGCATCCGGGTCGGGCACCAGCTTATGTTTATCCTCCGGGGATTTCAGATACCCATACGGGGGAAATGCCCCGATAAACTCGCCTTTCCGCTGCTTTGTTTCCAACGCAGTGTTGACTTTCTGCGATATGTCTTTTGCATACAGGTCGTTCACAAGGTTTTTCAGGGAAATGACAAGTTCGTTGCCGCCCTTATCTTTTATGCTGTCATAATTATCATTGACTGCCACGAACCTGACGCCAAGATAAGGGAATATTTTTTCCAGATAATACCCTGTTTCCACATAGTTGCGTCCAAACCGGGATAAATCCTTTACCACAATGCAGTCGATCATGCGGCCCCGTATCCCGTCCATCAGGCGCTCGAATTCCGGGCGTTCAAAATTTGTCCCTGTTTCGCCGTTATCACAGAATACGCCGCTAAGACGCATATCGGCCTGGGCTTCTACATATTTTTCAAGCATATACCTCTGCATCGTGATGGATTCCCTGTCACCAGCCCTGTTGTTGTCCTCTACGGACAGGCGGGCATAAACTGCCGTGCTGTAGACCCTCTCCGGTTTTGAAATTATCCCGGCCTCCTGTTCCATGACAGCCGCTTTCCTGCTCACCCTTGCCATGTCATACCGCCTCCTTTCCGTAGGATGCGGCATCTGCCGGGCAGAGTTCCTGCATATTCCGGATCAGTTCCAGCGCGCGCTCATAATCGTATTGGTAGCGGAAACGTATATCAATGCGGCAGTCCTCAAAGACCATGATGCGGTCTATCAGTGTCACTGTGATATGCCGTGTCAGTTCTGTAATATTACGGTACTTCTTAAACTGCTCTATCCACAGGCTGCTTCCGGTGCGGTTCTGCAAAAGGCACTCAAGTTCCTCTTTCAGCTTTTCACTGGCTGCCTGTGCGTCAGCAATCTTTATGTCATAGCCTGCTTTTAATTCCAGGTATTCCGCCTTGTTGATCAGGCCATCAGACAGGGATTCATAGAGCGTTGTTTTCAATCTGCTATACCGGGCGATCTCTTCCTGTTTTTTTATAAGCTGCGCATCTGTCTTCTGCACTTCTTCCTGATGGACTGGAAGCGTCTCAATACACTGCAATATCCTTTCCACATCCAGGATGTTAGCGATATGCTCTTTCAATGATAAATACACCGCCTGCTCTAAAGCGGCTTCACTGATCCGGTGGCTGGAGCAGGCTTTATTTGTACGGTTGTTGCCGCACATATAATACACATAGGTTTTCCCATTCCTGCACACACTGTTGCGCACCATGTTCTGTTTACAGTCGCCGCAGAACACCAGCCCGGAAAGCAGGTATACGTTTTCCTCTTTTGGCGCAACACGGGTATCCTGCATCAGCAGACGCCCCACGGCAAGGAAATCTTCCTTTTCTATGATCGCCGGATGGCTGTCCTCCACCCGTATCCATTCCTCGCGCGGCTTCTGTATGGTCTTTTTCACCTTATGGTTTGGCGTTGTACGCCTGCCCTGGACTAATGTGCCGATATAAAATTCGTTGCGGAGTACCCGCCCTATGGCAACAGCCGTCCATTTCGCCTTTGGATTGACCTGAAAACCCGACCTGTATTGCAGGCCGCAGAACCGTTTGTATTCCATTGGTGACAGTTCCCCGCGCCCATTCAGCCGGTCAGCGATCCTCTGCTGGCTCGCCCCTTCCAGCTTCCAGCGGAAGATGTCGCGCACGACTGCCGCCGCATAATCGTCAACAATCAGCTTATGCCGGTCGGAAGGGTCTTTCAGGTATCCATATACGGCAAAGGAGCCAATGAAATCCCCCTTCTTCCTTTTGATCTCAAGCTGGCTCCTGACTTTAATGGATATATCACGGCAGTAAGCATCGTTTATCAGGTTCTTGAACGGAATTAAAATCTTATCGGAAGATGTACGCCCGTTTATGCTGTCATAATTATCATTGACAGCAATAAAACGGATGCCGAGGGCCGGAAAAATCTGGTCAATATAACGCCCGGCTTCCACAAAGTTACGTCCAAACCTCGACAAATCCTTGACCACTACGCAGTCAATCCTGCCCGCCTCGATCTCACGGATCATCCGCTTAAAATCGGGGCGGTCAAAATTAGCCCCGCTGTACCCGTCATCCACACACTCGGCGCAGATACGGATATCCTGCTTATCCGCAAGGAAACTCCTGATAAGGTCTTTCTGGTTAACAATGCTGTCGCTCTCCTCTTTATCGCCGTCCTCTTTGGACAGGCGGACATAAAGGGCAGCGCGGTATATCCTGTTCTCTGTTAAATTATTCATGGTGAACCTCCATCCTGTAAAAAATCCTCAGTAAAACTTTTCACAATGGGCTTCACCGTTATGCTTATTGCCTTGAATATAGCACTTTAAAGTGCTAAAGTCAAGCCCGATTGCCGATAAACCGTATTCGATTCATATCTTTCTCCTATAGTGTTTTCAGATAATGCTCCAGACGATCTTCCAGGGTTGCGTCTGTTTCCGCAAAGCTTACTTTTACCACAACCTTCCCGCACCGGTAACAGTACGGATTCCCAATCTGACGCACAAAATCCGCCAGCCTCTGCTCACGGGGCATCCGAGGGTCAATATGTATTTTGCTGATGTCAGCCAGGCTTTCCCTTTCCACCGTCCTCACATCCACATTCCTCATCTGTTTAAAATCCATGTTTTGGATCGTGCCCATAGACCACACCTCCCTTTCAAGATATGCAAAGCCTGCTTGTCTGAATGTCTGTCATCATGCCCGGCATAACTCCACGCTTATCCTGTCCCCAAACCGGCAGGGAGATTTTCTCCCCTGTACCAGCGGAATGGAACACCTTGCGCCGCAAACGCCGCCCATTCATCAAAACGCATCGAAAAAAGGCTTGCGGTGCCAGGTCTTACATCCCGTAAGAAATCCGGCAGATGCTTTTTCACACCTGCCGGAGATAGGAAAGGGAAAACCGCCCGGACAGACACGTTATATCCTCCCTGTCCGGTGCCGGTTCCCATAAAAATCAAAAAATCCTGTCTTGTGCCGTATTGTCAGGCAGCCGGACTGCCTTACTGCTCACCCCCGGCACGGGAATATCCAAGCCGCCTGCGGCTCCATAAGCGCCATGATACCAACAGCAGGTGGCGGCAGGTGACTAAGCTGCCCAGGCCATGCCCTCAGTATCCCCCTTTCACCCTGCGGTACGGGAATATGCTGGTTCTCCTTTACTGGCGGCTCATGGCGGTCCCGGCGCTGCCACACGCCGGTCACAGGCCCTCCGGGTTGCCGCTCGTGCCTTTGAAGTCATCTTGTTTGACGGGGCAGGCCAGGCAGGAAGGGGAAAACAGCTTCCCTCCTTTATCCTCCCCGCGCCCGCAGGCAGTCATCGCGCCCGTGCCTGGGCCGCTTGCTTTACAGCCCCGCACAGCAGGAGAAACTTGAATACTGGTTATGAACAGAGATTCACCCTGTTATTTTCCAATGTCCGTAAGAGGGAGCAGAACCCCCTCATAATGTAAGGGACTAAAACCGCATCCTGATAGAAAAGAATTTGATTATTTTTCCATCATTTTTCTCAGCTTGTCCAAAAGCCTGTTTTTCCGGTAATGGATGGTATTCTGTGAGACGGCATACATCCCAGCCACTTCCCGCTCCGTCTTTTCCAGATAGAACAGTTCGTTAAGCAATGCCAGTTCCTCTGCGGAAAGGCTTTGCAATACAGCCTGCAATTTCTCCATCATTGCGGCCCTGACCACCCTGTCCTCCACGGAATCGCCGGATGCGGTAAACTGCCAGTCCTGCTCCGCAAGCTGCTCATAGGACAGTTCCCGGCTGGGGATGTATTGTATTTCCTGTGTTTCCGGGTTGACTTTTGTACGCCCTTTTTTCAGCTTCCCCATAAAATAACGTTCCTTGTCCTCGGCGCGGTAATATTCCCGGTACACTTCCCTGCTCACCGGTACAGGCTGCCCATCTATGTATAAATAAAAATCTTTTTCCTGCATGGTTTCCCTCCGAAATCCTGAAAATGAATAAGTTCCAGAATCCCGGAGGGCGGGGAACGGCACCGTGGGAAAGCGACACCACACGGCAAAAAAAGACATAAAAAAAGCCGCGCCCGGAAGATACCAGGCACGGCGGGATGCTTTTTGTATTTTATTGGTATTTCATAAATATGCAGGGGGGTTTTTGTCGATAACAGAAGCGCCGCAATCCCCGTAAGGACTGCGGCGCTTCTATGTAACTGTTTCGTTTCTGTTTCTTTCCCCGGACTTCCCAATATATTCCCCTTACCAACGGGAAATGATATTAGTTCCTAAAGTTTTCGCTGATTTCCCTGCTTATTTGTAATAAAAGGAATTATAAACGGTGATTTTGTCAACAGATAATCGCCGGGTTATCAAAAGATAAGCAGATAACGCAAATTGCGACAAAAAAACGGCATAACCGAAAGGGTTATACCATTTTTGTCTTATATAGTATCCTGAATAAACCGGTAGCCTACGCCGCGTATGTTTTCAATCCGGCAGGAGGTACAGCCTGCATCCTCCAGTTTCCTGCGTATCCGGTTCAGGCAGGAGTGGAGCCCATTGTCGGCATCCCGCAGGTAATCTTCACCCCATACGTCACGGTAAAGCTGCTCATTTGTAAATACCCGCCCCGGACTGGATGCAAGCAGGCAGAGCAGGTTAAACTCATACCGGGGGAATTCCGTTTCCTGTGAATTGATGATAACCTCGTGGTAATCCACGTTGATAAACAGATTCCCCCTTGAAATAATGCTGGATGCCTGCTGCTTTGTCTGGTTCAGTTCCGTATAGCGGCGGATCAGCGCAAGGCCGCTGGCAATGGTTTCCTCCAGATAACTGTCTGTCCACTTAATGTATTCATCCGCTCCTGCTTTAATCGCAGCCGTTTTTTCTGTACTGTCATACTGCCGGTCTAAGATCAGGATCGGGGCTTTTATCAATCCCCTTATAATCTTTAACGGCGGTAAGTATTGCCGTCCGTCTGAAAATATAATAACCAGCAGATAATCCGTATTCCCTGACAGTTCGCCGGCTGCTTCCCCCGCATCCTGGACGATGCGGGCGGATATGCCTTTTTTCTGCCATTCTCCCTGAAGGTCAGCCAACTGTGGTCTTTCATGGCATACTATCAATATCCATCGTTCCATAATTGCCCCCTTCTATCGTTATCACAATATAAATGTTTCTGTTCTGCCACCTTTCTGTCCTATTTGGAACCAGATTCTGTTACTCCATGTACGGTTCAGGGATATCATCAATTGTCTTCCTCTTTCTTCTTCACCACAAAGAATACACCGATCCCCATGATGACCACCAGCGCGCCGACCACGATAAGCCACCACGGTCTCCACGCCTGCGGGCTTTCTTCTGCCTGCCCGGTGCTGTCTTTATCCGGGGTATCCGGCTGTTCAGGCTCGGTGGCATTGCCGCTTTCTTCCTCCTGTTCCCCATCTATCGCAATCACATAGTCTGACGCATGGGTAAAGGCAAGGGATACGGTGCCGTCCTCTGCGACTTCGTCAGAACAGATAAATTCAAGCTCCCCGGTGCTTTCGTTGTAGTAATACAAACTTGCCGTATATCCGGCGTTCTCTTTGCCTAGCTCTATGGAAAGCACCGCCGTAAAGCCGAACTCCCCTTCATAGGCGAGGCTTATCTGGATGCTGTAACGCTCCCCGGTGACGTTGTTCACGATATCCACCGGGATGGCATTTGTTTCTGTCTTTACGGAAAAGTCAATGTCGCCCGCCTTATCCGTTGTGATGCTCTTTCCGTCCACGCTCCAGAGTATGCCATTGCCCATATCAAAGGTGATGGTGATGTCCTTCCCCTTAATGCTGTCAAAAATATCTCCCGGAACCACCACAGAGCCGTTCATATCCACGTTGATGGTGCTGCCTTCCTGCGCCTGTTCTTCCTCGGCACGGATCACATCCCAGCCGATCTTGCCGTCCGCTCCCTTGATGAATGGCTGTTTTGTTCCCTGTGCGGGTGTTCCTGTGCCGCTGACCGGAGCGGTTCCCGGCTTTACTGTATTTCCACTACCCGGATTCACTGGCGTTGTCCCTGTCCCCGGTGCGGTTTCATTCCCCGGATTGGTATTTGTGTCCGTGGGCTGCGTCACAGACGGCTGCGGCGTAGTATTTCCATTGCCAGGATTCGTGCTGCCATTACCGCCGCTGCCCTGCCCTTCATCACTGCCACTGGAGCCGCCGTTATTTTCATTCCCTCCGGAATTGCCACCGCTACCGCCGTTATCTCCATTTCCGCCGGAACTGCCACCACCGCCGGAACTTGGCGGTAACTTCGCTATATCCTCCGTCCTTATTACATATCCACAGACGCTACATTTGTAAGTTCTGACACCTTTCTCCGTTTCCGTTGGTGCTTTTGTCACGCTTCCGCCGTCCTCTGTATGGGCTGCGGTGTCCGATTTATCCCCACAGGTACATTCGTGCCAATGACTGCTGCTGTCCGACTTCCAAACCGTTCCATAGCTGTGCGTGTGCGGCAGTACATCTATGCTCTCTGTACGCATGATGCAGCCACAGACACTGCACTTATAAGTCATAACCCCCGTTTCCTTTTCTGTAGGCGCTTTTGACACACTCCCGTCATCCTCTGTATGGGCTGCGGTATCTGTTTTATCCCCGCAGACACATTCATGCCAGTGGCTGCTTTCATCTGATTTCCAATCTGTACTGTAATTGTGTGTGTGGGACGATGGCAGTTTATCAATATCCGCTGTCCTTATCACATAACCGCAGACACGGCACTTATACGTCATGACTCCGGTTTCCGTTTCTGTCGGCGCTTTCGTCACGCTCCCGCCGTCCTCTATGTGGGATGCAAGCTCTGACTTATTCCCGCAGGAACATTCATACCAATGGCTGTCTGCATCTGATTTCCACTCTGTACCGTAGTTATGCGTATGAGACGGCGGCAGTCTGTCTATCATCTCCTCCTGCATCACATAGCCACAGACGCTGCACTTATACGTCCTGATGCCGGTTTCTGTTTCTGTTGCGGGCTTTGTCACGCTTCCGCCATCCTTTATATGGGCGGCGGTGTCTGTCCTATCCCCGCAGGCGCACTCATGCCAGTGGCTGCTTCCGTCTGACTTCCAATCTGTACTGTAATCATGCCCTGCATTTACCGTAACTGTTACTGTAGTAATGTTCCCTGCTTTGTCAGCCGCCTCAATGGTCTGTGCGCCGGATGCAGCGCCTAAAGTAAATTTACCGTCTGACAAAGCCTGCTCTTTCCCATTCACGGTTACAGATTCCAGATTATCATCTGTGACCGTCACCGTCTGAGATGTGCAGTAAGTTTCCCCGTCCGTAACGCCGGTAATGGACGGAGATGTGCCATCGAATACCATGCCGTCAGAAGAAATATAAGTCACATTTCCCTGATTATCCGTAATCCTTGCATAAACCACGCAGGATTGATCCGGGCTGATGCTAAAGGTTGTTTTGTCTGTATTTCCGGCTGTCCAACTGTCCAGCGCTTTTACTTCGTCCTCTGTCAGCTCACCGTCTGATATGTAATAAGATACAGAAGCCACGCCGGATTCGTTATCCTGTGCAGTAATCGTTACCTGCTCCGTTTTCTTAAAAAACAGCCCGAAAGTAATCGTATGTAAAAAGCTGTTCCAGTGGTTTGTACTTATGCTAATTTCCCCTGTCGGCGCACCCGCATCTTTCAACAGTTCTCCATATTTACCTCCACATACTGTACATATGGCTTTTTCCGTATAGGTGGCAGTACCGCCGGTACAATTTTCTGTTTCCGTGGAATCACAGCCAGACCTCTGACAGCTATGGGTATGCGTCCCGTTTCCGGTACTCTCCCATGCCCCGTATTCATGCCCTTTGGCGGAAATTTTTGTATCCGTTATTTCCTGTTTCCCGTCAGAATCGGAAAACAGCTTATTACATACGTCACAGCTCCAGTATTCTATGTTTCCGTCTGTAAGACAGCCTGCTTCCCGCCCTTCATGGTGAGTCAGCGTATGTGCTTTCACAGCAATTACAATATCAGCGTCTGCAATTTCTGTCTTTCCGTCCTGATCTGAAAATTTCTTCCCACAGATAGAGCAGTCCCAATACTCCTTATTTCCTGCCGCTGTACAGGTTGCCCCCTGTTCTGCATGATGAATCAGTGTGTGGTCAGTAATCGGAATAATTATATCTGTAATTTCCGCCTGCCCGTCTTTATCCGAAAATATTTTCTTACATACAGAACACTCCCAATACTCTAAAGTTCCCGTTTGCGTACAGTCCGCATCAACCTTTTCGTGATGGGTAAGTGTATGGGCGGCAATCGGTATTTCCGTATCTGTAATTTCGTTCTGCCCGTCCTGATCTGAAAATTTCTTTCCACAAACAGAGCACTCCCAATATTCCAAAATCCCCGTATGTGTGCAATCCGCTTCCACCCTGTCATGATGGGTAAGCGCCGCACCGTTATTGTGGATACATGGAAGAATTATGACGGTTTTTGAAATAGTTCCTTTGTCTGCATGGGTATAAGTGGCAGTATATTCCATATCAGATACTTTTGTAACACTCAATATCCAGCCACTCGTATCCACCGTAAAATCCTGATTGCAGATTGTAACATTCCCCGCAAGGGTTACTTTCCCCTTAATCTCCGCCGCCATGTCCGCCGAGGTATAGTGCATATCCGAAGGAACAGAAATCATGTCTGCTGTAGGTGCGGATTTAATATTATAGGTTCCCTTAGAGCCAAGAATTGTATTGCTGTCCAGCACATTGGCAGAACTGAGAGTCAGTAAGCCATCGCTGCTTGCTTCTGTTGAACCGCCGATACCGGGAGCATCGGAGATTCCATCGAAGCCTCCCTTTGCAACCACTTTACCGCCATTAATAGTGATATTACCACCCTTACCATCGTTAGTAAAATCCCCCGCTGCACCACCAATTCCGGCGGACGCATAACCTGCACTTCCACCAGTAGCTGTGATGTTTCCGCCATTGATTATCACTGTTCCACAGTCAATATCGCCGTCATTATTATTTAAATCATAAAGTGAACCACCAATGCCAGCACTATATGGTCCAGAAACATCCAATGAACCTGCGCTCTCTGCGGTAATTACTAAGGTTGCTCCTTTCGGTACATAAATTCCACATTCAGAACCCTTTATTGTATTGCTGCCCTCTAAGGTCAGATTCATGGTCGCGTTGGGGGCGATGCCTACATATGCCGCCTCGAAAATATTTAAGCCGGAAAACGTCACATTATGGGTGCCGCTTTCCACAGAAATCATTGCAGCTTGGCCTGTGCCGGTAAAGGTATGCCCCGGACAGCCGCCGTCTTCTGCGGTTAATATATTTTTAAGAGTTTGAGATATGTTAATTTCTTCCGCAGTCTGCACCGGTGCGTTGGCATTGTCAAGTGCCTCTTGCAGTTCGTAGCAACGAGACAGGTCAATCTCCTCCTGTTCGTCCTCGTTCAGTTCCCCATAGAGAACAAGGATTTCTTCAAGCTGCGCCCGCACATCCTCTGCATTATCCTCCGTTACCTTATCCGGCAGGGCAGCAATCAAATCCTCAACAGGACAGATGCGGCACTTATAGGTACACAGGCTGCCTTCCCCATCCTCCGATTTTGGTATATAGCCGCAGTCCGCATCATGCTCCTGATGATGTTTGCAGATGCCTGTATCTTCCTGATTCTCCGTATTTTCTTCCGGCGCTTTTCCTTTGCAGTCTAAGAGACTGGCATCATCAGCACCGCACACAGGGCAGTCCCCGTTGATGCTGTCCTCCGTGCATAATGTCTCACAGATACATTTGGCGGTATCTGTTCCCGTATCTTCGGTATTCTCCCCGGTATCCTCCGGCTCCGTGCCATTACAGATTTCACAGACATAGCCGCAGTCCTGCGCTTCTTGATAACCGCAGCTTTCGTCATGCTCGTGATGACAGTCCAGCACCTTTGTGACACAGCCGCTTTCCTCACTGCATACATGGGTACAGAGTGACGGCTCCCGATTCCCTGCATCAGAGGGCGTAGCAT
>ERZ779631.244-NODE-244-length-21032-cov-6.985413_pt1 | contig 21032 bp, 18 predicted proteins | sample MGYA00514193_ERZ779631 | MGnify/ENA primary metagenome ERZ779631 (study PRJEB29562, sample SAMEA4376710) | mouse gut metagenome | isolation source: Cecum | study: EMG produced TPA metagenomics assembly of the A DSS colitis mouse model was used to assess the...
GATTGAAAAATAAGGTCATCAGACTTATTTTTCAATCTTTCCCCTCGCTTTATCTCTGCTTGTCTTATCATCTTTCATGATTCCCTCATCATATCCATATCCCCGCCGCCTGTCATGATTCCTTTATCGTATCTGCATCGACTGCATTTTTTCCTTTAAACACATAGAGCGTTACGAAAAAATAGAACGGCACCGCAAACACCACCGTCAAGCCGTATCTGAAATACGCATTGACCGGAGACGCAACACACACGAGCAGGGTAACGACTGCCGGCACATATAAAGCGAGCAGTTTCCATTGCCGGCATCTCATCAAGAAGAATGCAAATATAAAGGTACACCAGAAATAGAATCCGATAGATGTCGTATAGCCCAGAAACGGAATCTCTCTAAAATATGTCATAAACTGATTCATACCTTCCACTAGCGACGGAAATCTTGATTTCAAGTCAAATCCGTCAGCATTCAGTCTGAAAACATCCGCTCCCACAACATAATAAGCCTTCGTTCTCCCCGGATCGTCCGGATAAACATATCCATAACACTTATTGAGCACTGCATCCAGATAAGTGACCGGATGCTCCAGAAACTGTCTCCAGTAAACTTTCAAATAAGCGTCCCACTCTTCTTTCGTCGCATCATTATTATAGAAATCTTTTACCCTGTCTGAAAACTCCGGCAGATAACGTTCCGCAAGCGTATCATACACCAGAATATTGTCAATCGCTTCTTTCTCCTCCTCCGACATCTCATGCCCATAAGAAACTACGCAGCGCGCCGTCTGTAAGAAGGGAATGGACAGACTCTCCGCAATACTTCCGTTTGGCACTCCCGACACCGGCAGGAAAACTTTGAACCAGAATGCAACGAACACAAGCACTCCCGCAAAGACGGCGCTCATTGCTTTCCAATGCTTCTTTGCCAGAATAAGAAAACACGGAATACAGCTAACGGTAATAGCTAATCCTTCATTCCTAAACAGACATAAAAGAATCAAAAGAACCGGAAGCAAGGTCATCTTGGTTCGATTATGCGCAAATTCATCCGGTGAAAGCGCCGTCTCAAACATAAAAATGATTACCAGAAGCGAGACGATAGCGAAGTTGATATTTTTGCCCACCGAAATAGCATATACCGGGAATATCGGCAAAAATGCATACAGACAGATTAATCCTCGAAGCACGCGCACATTTATGCCCAATTTTCTCAGAAAATCCGCCATATAAGATAAGACCATGATAAAGGCCGCCACCTGCACCAAGACATAGAGAAACATTCCTGCGGCGGCAGAACCAAGCGCAACTCCTATTTTTACAAAAAATACCAAGAATAATATTTGAAAATACGGATGATGATTCGTCAACGGCTCATAGCCATACCACTGTTCCAGCATAGTCCCCGCATCATAAAGCGCACTTCCCGGATAAAAAGAAATCAAATACGGCAGCCAGCAGACAAATAAGAAAATTCCCGTCTTTAATTTGTATTTGTCATTCGCGCTTCCTACAGCCTGACGACTCCCGACGTGCCTTTTCGTCAAATTGATCATCCATTGATACAGTATGAGGACCAGACAATAAATCATCGTTCCGTATCCTATAAGAACAAGCATTGTCTTCATCACCTGCGCAGCATTCAACATGCAAAGTGCAATCCCCGTCGCATTCTTGTAACATAATCCTAGGAGTACAAACCCGGACAGCAACAGCGAAAATACCGCTATGTCTTTCTGCACCGGAAAACTGCGCCGTATGTAATGATACAGACAGGCAAGACAAAGCACAAGGACCGCTTGTCCGAGTCCCCAGCCGTGTAAAGAAGCGAGTACCGCATACAAACCTTTCATTTCTGGTATGTTTTCAAAATTGATGCCGATTGCCGCCACGGAACAAACGGCTAACAGCAAACATACTACTTTATTTCTTGTTTCTTTTTGCATAATATCATCTATTCTTAAAGACATGTTTTTTCTCCCGATTCATTTCCCACACTTTCCTAATTCTAGCACATAATCCCATTTTTGCAAAGAAAATCAGAACCGCCGGTCAAACCGACAGTTCTGATTTGTTATCAATCTTATACGCTTCTTACTTAGGCAGATTAAATTTCGCGATCAGGCCGTCCAAAGCTGCTGCCTGCGCAGACAACTGCTGACTCGTCGCCGAAGACTGCTCCGCAACCGCGGCATTCGTCTGAACCACATCCGAAATCTGGTTTACACCAGCCTCCGCCTCCTGCATCGTCGCCGCCTGACTGGAGGAAATCGCACTCAGTTCTTTGGAAGAATCCGCAACCTTTCTAATGCCGTCCACTACCGTCTCAATAGATGTCACCGCACGGTCCGCGACCTTATTACCGTTCTCAATCTCCTGCATAGCGCCTTCAATGAGCGTTCTGGTATCTACCGCCGACTTGCTGCTCTGCTCCGCAAGTTGTCTGATCTGATCCGCTACAACTGCAAAACCGCGTCCCGCCTCACCGGCTCTTGCCGCCTCAATAGAGGCGTTCAGGGATAACAGATTTGTCTGGGATGCAATACTCTCAATCTCGGAAATAATATTGCCAATCTTCTGAGACGTCTCATTAATGCGCCCCATCGCTTCAAGCATTTCTCTCATATCATCGCTGCTGCGGTTCGCCACATCGGCATACTTCTGCGACTGTTTATAAGCTTCTTCTGCAGAAGCGGCAGCGCTCTTCGATGCATCGGAAATTGTTGTAATCGTCGCCTGCAGTTCCTCGACTGCCCCCGCCTGCTCCGTCGCGCCTTCCGCAAGACTCTGCGAACTTTCCGCCAGATTTCCCGATCCTGCCGAAACCTGTACGGAAGATTCCTCAATGCAACGTATTGTTTCAGTCATAGTGTCTCTAAGCTGCTTCAGAGACTCAAATATCTGTCTGAACTCTCCCGTATACTTCGAACCATCCTTGGATCTGACCGCATAATTAGCGCCCGCCATCTCCCCTAAGATATAATCCATATCATAAATAATGAAATTAAGCGTTCCCGCCATATCATTCGCCGAACTGATAATGTCGGCAACCTCATCATTGGCTTCCACTTCCGGAAACGGACTGGTAAGATCACCCTCCGCAAACTCCGCCAGACGCTCCTTCAATTTAACAAGCGGTACTGATATATTCAAAGCTATGTAATTTCCAAGACGGATAGACGTCGCAATCGCTATGACAATAACCACCGCAATCACAATAACCAATATCTTTGATACGATCGTCATTACCGAGGAAATACTGTTTCCCCGGTCAACCTTAATATCCATGATGGAAACCAACTGATCATTAATGTCGTCGTATAACGGCATCAAATCGCTCATCGCCATGTCCTGTGCCGCCCTCGAAAGTTCCGGATCGGCATTTGCTCCGACCTCCAGAATCTGATTATCCAGTTCCCAATACTGCGGCAGTTTGCTTGAAATATCATTGTACACCGCTTTATTCGCATCGGACACCATAAACTTCTCTAATGCTTCAAAGCTCTGCGTAAAGTTCTCTATACTCTCACTGTGAGCCGATTTCATTTCCGCAACGGCGCTTTCCTCTTCATAGCCGATACATCCGCGCAGTGTAGACCTCGTCTCGGCAAAATACGTCATCGCCTTGCCCACATCTCCTTGTGCGAAGCCGTAATCCTGCAAGGCACCCGCATAAATCTTAGCTATGACAATCAATACGATCAGTACGATCGCCGCCACCAGCGCCGGGACCCCTGATGCAATCACAAATCCTCTGAGCAGACGTTCTTTGATCCGGTATCTGTTCAATCTTTCATATATTTTGTTTAACTTCTTAAGCATTTCCATTACCCCCTTATTGTACCGAATATCTTTCTTCTTATAAACTTAATATTCAGCCGAAACTTGTGTATATTATACCATATATTTCAGATTATGAATATAGTTGTTGCCACAAGTTGGTAAATTTTTTCTGCGGGGGGGAATCCTGCCTTAATACCCATATCTTCTTCTGTACTTTAGGAACATGAATACAGCCAAAATAAGCGCCATTAATTCTGCTGCAGGCGTCGCCAGCCAGATACCGGTTACACCCAGTATGAGCGGTAATACAATCATGGTAATCAGCATAAATACAAAAGATCTTGAGAATGCCAGTACCGCTGAAACGACGCCGTTGGACAATGCCGTGAACATTCCGCTTGCAAAAATATTGAAACCGATAAAAAACAGCGCGATCGTACAGATTCTGTTTCCGGTTACCGCAAGGTCATGTACCGGGTTATCCGGATGTGCAAATACAGACACTAATGGTCTTGTCAAGGCAAATGACAATGCTACTGTCACGACCGAAATGAATGTAATCACTTTCAGACTCATTGTAACCAGTCTGTGCAGTTTCTCATGATTCTGTTCACCGTAATAGAAGCTGAGCATCGGAGCTACACCGTAAGAATAGCCTGTGTATAATGAACTTGCAAACATAAGCACATACATAATAATCGTGACGGCCGCAACGCCGTCCTCTCCCACATAATGAAGCATCGTCCAGTTGAACATCATCGTAATGATTCCGGTGACAAGTGCCGTTGCCATCTCCGAGCAGCCATTAGCCGCTGCGCTTACAAGAACTTTAAACCGGACTGCCGGCTTCTTGAAATGAAGAAGACTCCTCTTTCCCGCAAATACAAACAAGCCAACGACCGTGGTAACGGAGTACCCCAATCCGGTAGCAATCGCCGCCCCACTGATACCCATACCCAATCCTGCAATAAAAACATAGTCAAGTATCATGTTGAGTACTCCGCCCGTCACGGAACAAATCAATGAAAGCGTTGCTTTCCCGCTGGCAATCATATATAAGGTAAAGTTGTTCATCAACAGAATCGGCACCGTAAAAATCAGATACCGGCTCAGATATTCCACACAATATCCTTCCACATCTGCAGAAAGATTCATTCCGGCAAAAACGTGATCCATTACCGAATACCCCAAGATACACATAAAGATTCCGACAAATACGTTGACCACAATCAGAAATGTAAAATCTTCTTTTGCCTCTTCGCTCTTTAATTCCCCCATCTTCTTCATAATAACCGCGCTGCCTCCGGTGGCAAGCATCGTAGAAATAGCGGTGACAAACTGGATGACGGGCGCCGTCAGATTAATTGCCGACAATGCGTCTGTTCCAATCAGGTTCGACACAAAAAACCCGTCCACCATTGTATAAAAAGACATAAAAACAGTCATTGCAATCGTTGGGACTGCAAATTTCAAAATATTTCTTAGCGTGACCGGTTTCAAATATACATTTTCTTTATCCATAGCTTCCTCCGTCTTCTGCACATCCACACAACATTACAACTTATTTTTCTGTGCTTTTCCTTGTATTTATTCTCTGTATGAGGTATCATATACCGTACAGTAACTGTACGGTCAATATAGATTGAACAAATTAATACAAAAAAATCTATAAGGAGAAATAAGAACAATGAACAAAGACGGAAAACTGCTCACAATCGGACAATTTGCCGCGCTGCACGGCATTAACAAAAAAACACTTATGTGGTATGACGAAATCGGTCTTTTTAAACCTTCTTCCATCAATCCTGAGAATGGTTACCGCTGTTACGACTATCACCAAAGCCCCGTCCTTGAAACAATCCTGCTTCTTCGGGAATTGGACGTCTCTGTCAGTGAAATACAAACCTTTATGCAAAACCGTTCAGCCGCTGCACTCAAATGTCTTCTGGATGAAAAAATCACTGATTTGGATCGCAGCATCATGCACCTGCAGGCAGTCCGCCAAACACTGTACAACCACCATCAGGACATGGTCACACTGCTTACTATGAACTTATCCGAGATCAATATTGTGGAAAAAGAAGAAAGATATCTGGTAACAGTAGATATCGACGAAAATACCTCCTTCGAACAGGAAGTCGAAATGATTGTAAGTAAGACTACGGAGTACCATCTCGGGCGCCTTCATGACGCTTCGTACGGCTCTATGATACCCGTCGAAAATCTACAGAAAAGCCATTTCAATGATTACACCAATCTGTTCATTGAAATACCTTTTCTGAAGCCGGGCTCCGCTCCGTTAAAAACTCCTCTTAACGGTTCCGGTCAAACAGAAGATATCATATCTTATCAAAACGGACTGCACATACAGCCCGGAGGAAAATATATCAGGGCATTCCACAAAGGTGACTGGAGTGGAATACCCTGCCGTTATCAAGCTATTTTCAATTATGCCGACAGTCACGGACTGACTCTGTCCGGTTTTTCCTATGAAAAAGGAATCAATGAGACGGTGATCGACCGGATTGAAGACTACATTGTTCAGATTGAAATTCCTATATCCGTGTGAAATAAAAACAGATCATATATACCCTCATTAAAAGACAGGCTCCAACGCAATCTTTATTTTTCTGTTTTCATCATTCTGTTTTATTCATTCGTATCTCTTTCGCATGAAATACGTCCCCTGCAAATTCTCCCTTTAAACTAACCGACATATTTTGTTCCAAATCTTTAAATTCCGCTTCCGAATCTTCATATCGCGCACCGTTTTCATAGATGGTACGAATATAAAAACGCGCATCTTCTTCAAAAACCACTTGTATCAAATCCGAATCCGGAAGCTGTGCTTCCGTAGAAGCATCGACTGCGAGCAGACTGCCATCCTCCATAATTTCTGTCTGAGTTTCCGCGATATAGAAGAAGTCTGCGTCTATTTTCATAACTGATCCTTCGAAATCCGCATCCACGATTGCCGCAATATCCGGTGCAAGAACATGCCATCTTCCCTCAACATTCGACTCCGTCGTATCCCCTTGTTCCGTCTCTGTCACGTCTGTTACTTCTGCTTCTTCTGTCACATCCGTCTCTCTTGTTACATCCGCCTCTCCCGTTACGTCTGCTTCGCTCGTCACGTCTGCCTCTCCCGTTACGTCTGCTTCGCTTGTCGCGTCCGCCTCTCCCGTTACGTCTGCTTCGCTCGTTTCTCCTGCTGCAGAATCATTACCGCATCCTACTGCCATAAAATTAAGCGCGCAAACAGCGCACAATACCGCAACAATTTTCTTTCCTTTGATTTTCATGATAAATCCCTCCTGATTTTCTTAATGTACGGGCTTATCATATCAAAGTAATCTCTAAGATCGCTCTAACCAATCTCTAGTATATCTCTATTTTTCCTCTAATTTATCTCTAAGCCGCTTCTTCGGCTTGCGCTCCGGCAGTTCGGCAAACATCTCACCTCCAATCATCGAAATATTGCGGACGTCCCCCAGCTCCGAAAGCTGTTCCATGATATATTCCATAAGTTCTTTGTTATTTGCCAGATTGATACCTCCCGTAACATAATATAAATTTTATTTTAGTATAACAGATTCATAACATACTATCTTGTATATTTTCGACAAATTATATAAACAGTTCGACTCAACCTTATAACGTGCCCGCAATCCTGTCACACAAAAAAACGACGGGGAACTTTCCCGTCGTTTCACATATCTCTTCTATCCGATATCAGCTTGTATAGAAGCTGCTCTGCACAACCAGACTATAACTGCCAGCTTCCGAACAAGCTGCTGTTTATCGCACTGTTCATCACATTGCCGTATGCCGATGCAGCCTGAGCGGTAAGCCCGTAAGGAGAATATCCGGTAAGCCCGTAAGGAGAATATCCGGTAAGCCCAAGTCCCAAAGTACCTTGTCCGCCGATCAGACTCTGTATCAGATAGGTCTGCAGACTATTCTGTCCCAGCATATTCTGATAACTTCTCTGCACACTGCCTGCATCATAATCTCCGGTATAATAATCCTTTACCTTATCCATCACTGACTCTTCCCATTCCGGGTCCGTCTCCATCTTCTTAAAAGCTTCCTGAATAATAATGTCTCCCGCTGTAGCAAATGTCGGATTGGACATCGTTCTCTGATTCTCCACCGCCTCCTTCATCACCGTGGCATAACGATCCCCGTTCTTCCCTTGCACTGTATTGGACAGTCTCGAAATATTTTTCTTATTATTAACAGCAGCAATTCTTCCTACACTGCCTACGGAGTTGACTCCGCTTACACTATTGTCAGCATTAATCCTTCCGATACCAAGGTCGTTAATATACATATCAATCCCCTTTTCTGCACACAAAATTTCCTTCCTTCATGGAACAACTTCCTCTGTGCATTTCATGAATTCCATTCATCATATTTATCCTGAACAAACTATAACATAGTCCCCTTTGCTTGTGAAGTAAAGTGTCACAAACAGCCGTAAACATGTCACAAGACTATTGCTATGCAATACCCCGGCACCGCTTCAGCCAATTTCCCCGCAGATAATAAATGATAAACAACAGCGAAGTTGCCGTCCAGGTCATCGGATAACTGAACGCCACCGTGGATATCTCCGGCCGCAGAGGAACCGCAGTCAGAATCCAGACTACACGCAGTACGCAGATACCGACACACGTCATAAGCATCGGCGGTATGGCGTCCCCGCATCCTCTCGTGGTGCCCCCAAGTATCTCGATACAGATATACGTCACATAGCTTGGTGAGATCACCCGCATCATACCAAGCCCGATAGCAACTACGTCCAGATCATCCGTAAACAGCCGGAAGAAAAGTCCTCCGCCCGTCAGCACGATCACACTGAGAAGCATACTCGTAAACGCCGCCATGCCCAGACAGATGCGCACACTCTTCCTGATCCGGTCATATTTGCCAGCGCCGAAGTTCTGTCCTGCAAAAGTGGTAATCGATACGCCATAAGCTCCCATAATCATCCAGAAAATACCGTCTATCTTGCCGTATGCCGTCCACGCCGCGACCGTATCCGTCCCGAAAGCATTGATGCTTGACTGAATAATCAGATTGGAAACGGAATACATGGCAGACTGAACTCCTGCCGGCAGACCAATGCGCACAATCTTATGCAAAAGCGGCATCGTAAAACGGATCTGCTTAATATATAACCGGTAAGAATCTTCGGTTCGCACAAGCGTCACGATCACCATAAACGCACTGATAAGCTGTGACAATGCGGTGGCTGCCGCAACACCAACCACGCCCATCTCCAAAATCGTCACGAACAAAATATCCAATATAATGTTGGCAATACACGATAAAATCAGGAAATAGAGCGGCCGCTTGGAATCACCCACTGCCCTTAAAATACCGGAACCCATGTTATAGATCAACGAAGGGATAACGCCGATAAAATAAATCCTCATATACACAACGGACAACTTCAGAATTTCTTCCGGCGTATTCATTGCCTGCAGCGCCAACTTGGAAAAAAGAAGCCCCAACACCATTATCAAGGCGCCTCCGGCGATGGACAGCGCCATTGCAGTATGTACCGTGTTCTTCACATCCTCTTCTTTCTTCGCTCCGTAATACTGTGAGATAATTACGGTCGCCCCGGAAGAAAGTCCGGTAAAAAATCCGATCAACAGATTAATCAGCGTTGCAGCCGGTCCGCCCACTGCCGCCAGCGCTTCTTTACCCACAAACTTTCCTACGATAACCGCGTCCGTAGTGTTATAAAGCTGTTGAAAAAAAGTCCCGAACAAAATCGGAAAAAAGAAAAAGAGAAGCTGTTTCCAAATCACGCCTTCCGTAATCCGATTGGAAACCTGATGACTATGCACTTTCATATCTGCACCATGCCTTTTCATAAATTACACCGTTTCATCGACGGGTATTTCTCTCATCATATCTCTTGTTCTTTACCGCGTCAAATAAATTGTTTTGCATTATCAGCTTTTTCAGCCGTCATTGTGAATTCTATTTTCCATCCTCATTCTAATTCCCCTCTTGACAATTGTCCTGCATTGTATCATACTGTACTTGTTGATACAATACAGTTAGGAACAGAAAGGCAGTGACGATTTGGAGATTATTGTAAGTAATAAGACCAGCCGCCCTCTGTACGAACAGATTGTAATGCAGGTAAAAACGCAGATTATGAACGGAGAACTGAAAGCCGGGGAAGCGCTTCCCTCTATCCGCGCTCTTGCCAAATCATTACAAATCAGTGTTTTGACCGTACAGAAGGCATACGACCTCCTTCAAGAGGACGGTTTCATCGAAACAACAGCCGGGAAAGGCTGCTTTGTTTCTGTACAAAATCAGGATTTCTATTTAGAAGAACAACAGAAAAAAATTGAGGAACATTTCAACGAAGCAATTGAAATAGCCCGCACAAGCGGCATCCCGCTTAACAAATTACTTGACTTATTAACGCTGCTGTATGAGGAGGATTGACTATGACAAATGCTTTAACGATTTCAGGTCTTACCAAAACTTATAAAGATTTCACTCTGGATCACGTTTCATTTACCGTCCCGAACGGTTCTATTGTCGGACTGATCGGTGAAAACGGCGCAGGCAAAAGCACAACCATCAACGCGGCACTAGGACTGATTCAAAAGGAAGACGGTCATGTCTCGATTTTAGGAAATGAAGAGCTGGATAACGATATCAAAGAGCAGATAGGCGTAGTTTTTGACGGCAGTAACTATCCCGAACTTCTCTCGCCTGATAAAATCAATCGAATCATGAAGAATATTTATCATTCATGGGATGAGCAGACCTATTTTCAGCTTTTAAAACAGTTTTCTCTGCCCACAGACAAACAGATTAAACAGTTTTCAAAGGGTATGAAAATGAAACTGGCTGTTTCCGCCGCTCTTTCACACCATTCCAAGTTATTGATTCTGGACGAAGCTACCAGCGGACTTGACCCTATTATTCGGGACGATATTCTGGATATGCTTTTGGATTTTGTGCAGGACGAAGAACACTCTATACTGGTATCTTCTCATATCACCAGTGATTTAGAGAAAATTGCCGATTATATCGTATTTATCCATGAAGGAAAAGTCGTCTTTTCCAAGGCAAAAGATGAGCTGCTTGAACAATACGGTATCATCAAATGCGGCGCGGCACAGTTTGACGCGCTCGATAAATCCGATGTGATCGTATATCGTAAAATGGATTATGAATGGCAGGTTTTGATTGCTGACCGTGCAAAAATGCAGAAAAAATATCCGAAAGCAATGATTGTTCCGGTAACGATTGATGAGATTATGCTTCTCTATGTAAAGGGGGATAAATGATGAAGGGCGTTTTAATCAAAGACTTATACATTGCAAAAAGCAACATTGCAGTAACAATTGTCAGCTTAATTGTTCTTGGTTTCGGACTGTCTTTTCTGCTGGAACCGAGCGCACTCCTAGTCCTTGCTCCGGTCGCCGCCACGACAGCGGTTTTTATCAGTATCACAAGCGACGCAGGCTCCAAATGGAATAAGAATGTGATCACCATGCCCGTATCAAGAAGTCAGATTATCGGTGAGAAATTTATCTTTTATATCATACTTGCCGTATTCGGAATGCTTGCCGCTCTGATTCCTTGTGGGATACTCGCATTGTCCGGCTGTGTGTACGGCAATGGCGTCACGCTGCGGTCCTTGTGTCTGTATGGCTCTATCGGTATGAGCGCGACTTTGTTTGCCGGAGGGATCAGCCTGCCCTGCGCCTATCTTTTCGACCCGGAAAAATCACAGATTGTTTTCATGATGTCTTTCATGGCATCCACGGGAATCATTGTGGCGCTTGTGCTTCTTACCAATCTGTTTATCCCTGTAAAAGACCACATGCTCCTAGCTTTTTGCATCGTACTGGCGGTTTCTGCGATCTGCTTTTTCGTATCGTATGAATTTGCGGTAAGAGTGTACCGTAAACGGGACATTGTCTGAAAAAACGTAAATGGCTAAGAGGGCGAAGGCATTCTCTGCTTCCGCCCTTGTCTTCAAGTATTATAGATCATGAATGTTTCTATTTCTTCTCTATCCGGCAATTTCACTCTTCGTTCTTATACAGCGTATAATAATCTGATTCCAGATTATCCATCATTCGGCCAAACCACAGCTTCGCATCATCAAGCGCTTTATTATAGATGATTGGCGCCATCTTCTGTTCAAATAATTCTAATACCTGCATCTGTGCGATAATTCCGATTTCCTCGCCCCTCTCATCAAGATAAAACGCCTTAATTTCGTCCTGCAATTTCTCCCTCTGTATATCGGACAGCTTAATCTGCCGCAGGTCTTCTCTTTTCTTCATGTGATTTTCTCCTTCCATGTTATAGCCACAAAGCTTCGCTCAAGCATCTCTGCACGCTCAGTTCCTCAATACATATCATCTTTGCCAGAAGCCATGCGCGTTCTTCCTCCGTCATTTTAGTGATTCTCTCCGCCGCATCGGAATCCTGCACGTTTCTAATAATGTTATCCAGACTTTCTCTCTTGTATTCTGCCGCGTCCGCCGCTTCCTTCCATGCTTTCTGTTTCCTTGAAATCACTTCAATCAACAACGACTTCTCCATCCTACCGTCAATCACCGTTTTAATCTCATCAAGAGAAAAACCCAGTGCTTTCTGGGCTGCTTCTTTTAAAGCCGGAATGCCTTTAAGCACAAGTCTGTAATTCAGCCACAGATGCGGCAGGATGCACATACAGACTATACCGGTCAATAACAAGCTGCTCCATACAACCCCATTATACACAAACAGCAATGTGCAAAGCAAGCCATAGCCGATACATAATAACGGCAAAGTCCTTTGGTCACTCGTTTGCAGACACTGGAAAACAGACTGCATCATGACCGCCGTCATCCATGTTCTTAGCGCATCAAAAGGGGACCGTAAGAGCAGCCAAAAAACATATTTACGCAGAATGTCAAGCCTCTTTATCAGTTTATGAAATTCATCCACAGACGAACTTTCCTCCTTCCATGCGGCAGATCTTATAACTGTCATCTAACGTCTCCGGGTAATGCGTCACATGAATCACCGGCACATTTTTGCATAGTGTACAGGCTATCTGGATGCGCTGTGACTGTCCGCCCGACACCTGACTCCCTCGTTCTCCAACGCTCGTGTCCAATCCGCCCGGAAGACTCTTAATCCACTTCATCAGACTTACATGCTCACATATTTTCCATAATTCACCTTCCGCAATGTCATGCCCACAAGTAATATTGTCTCTGACAGACAGTGGAAAGAGATTTTCTGTCTGCATCACAAACGCCACCTGCCGCCGTATTTTCTCCGGTTCCGTCTCTCCTGCCACGATAACGCTCCCGGAATCCGCCTGATACAAACCCGCCAGAATTTTCAAAAGCGTACTCTTACCGCAGCCGCTGTCTCCAACGATTCCTATATGTTCGCCCTCTCGCACCTTTAATGACAGTCCCTCAAGCACCTTGTTCTTTTTATATGCAAAAGAAACTTCATCCAGCCTGTCAACCGATGCGCAAAATCTTCTGAATCCTGCATAAATCCCCGGCATATTCTGTAAAAATCCCGAGACGTTTCCCAAAAGATTTAGAAAAATATAAAAAATACCGATGCTGATTTCATGATTTATGACCATATACCCGCCAAAACCGATCAGACATAACAACGGAAGGAAGAAAAGCATTCCGGAAAACGACATCAGCTTCGCCGTAACCCGTTCTCTTCTGACGCTTCCATTCTCCCACTCTGCCAAACGCTCATCAATGGCACGTTCCATCAGTCTGTATGCATCATATATTAAAATAACGGGAAAAAGTTCCAACATGACAGTCACCATCCCATTGACACTTTTTTTGCTCTCATAACACTGTCCACTGTAAGTTTTGATGATTTTGCTCGAACAAAAGCAGTATACAATCAGAGGAATCACCGGAATGATGGACAGAAATGCCAGCTTCACATTTTGACAAAACAAAAAAATAACGGCACACATAAAAGAAACGAACTGTTTCATAATAGCAAAAAGATTCTCATTAAAGTAGACGGATACCTCTTGCAGTTCATTCTGCATGGCGGACTTTTCTTCACCGGCGTTCAACCCTGCAAGCATCCTGATATCACTGTATAAATAGTGCCGCGCGTATCCCATCCGCATTTCGTGCACAAACATTTCACATGTATATGACGCAAGATAGGAGGAACCGTACTCGTTTACCGCATAGAGCGCAATCAAACCTAATCCTGCCGCCGCCATCATTCCTTCATGAGTGTCCGTTCTTCCTATGAAAGACTGCTGTGCAGGTGAGAATTTGTCCAGAAACACCGCAAGAAATCCATTCCAACAAAGATTGGTATGCGCCGCCGCAAATGTAAACGCCGTCGCTGTCCAAAAAAGAAACTTGTGTAACCCGATAAGCTTCTTTAATGTTCTCAATACGCTTCTTCTCCTTTATTACTTTCCCACACGTTATGACTTATCGGTACTGTGCGCAACCGCTTCTTGTGCAGGCTTTACATAAAGAATAGACCTTGTCCTAGGGACAAGGTCAAGAAGAAACTTCCTAATATTCTTGTTATATTTTGTAAGCAGATTATGACAGCAAAAACGTTCCTTTTACTGCGCTGCTTTCTCTCCATTCATATTCTTGATCACCGCCAATGCAGCTAACAGCAGTACGATTCCTACCGGCAGAGAAATCCATGCATTCTGCGCAAAGCCGGCAACAATGTAGGTGATAAAGGAAATCGCTGCAACTACGATTACATACGGAAGCTGAGTGGACACATGATTGACATGGTCACACTGCGCGCCTGCGGAAGCCATAATCGTTGTATCGGATATGGGAGAACAATGATCGCCACATACCGCTCCTGCCATACAAGCCGAAATAGAGATAATCATAAGCTGCGGGTTAGAATTCATAAACACATTCACCACGATCGGAATCAGGATACCGAATGTTCCCCATGAAGTTCCCGTAGAGAACGCGAGGAAACACGCCACTATAAAGATGATCGCCGGCAGGAAATTCATAAATCCGCCCGCACTCTTCTGCACCGCATCCGCAACGAATACCGCCGCGCCCAGCGAATCAGTCATAGCTTTCAGGGTCCATGCAAAAGTAAGAATCAAAATAGCCGGAACCATCGCTTTGAAACCGTCAGGCAGACACTTCATGCAGTCCGTAAAGTTCAAAACCCTTCTCAAAAGATAAATGATAATCGTCAGAATCATCGCACAGATACTGCCCAGCGCAAGACCGACAGACGCATCGGAATTAGAGAACGCTTCCACAAATCCCGCGCCTTCAAAAAATCCGCCGGTATAAATCATACCGATCACACAGCTTATAATCAGCAAAACAATAGGGATCAGCAAATCAATTACCTTACCCTTAGGATTTACAGCCTGTCCTTCCTTCGCATCAGATTCCTTTCCCGCAGAGAACAAGTCGCCCTTTAAGGCATTGGCTTCATGGGTTTTCATGGGACCAAAATCCACTTTCATAAGTACCAGTGCAATCATCATAACAATGGTCAAGATTGCATAGAAGTTATAGGGAATGGCACGGATAAAAATAGAGAATCCGTCTTCTCCCTCCACAAATCCGGACACTGCTGCCGCCCATGAAGAAATCGGCGCGATAATGCAGACCGGAGCCGCCGTGGCGTCAATCAGATAAGCCAGCTTCGCACGGGAAACCTTGTGCTCGTCCGTAACCGGTTTCATAACGCTTCCAACGGTAAGACAGTTGAAATAATCGTCAATAAAAATCAGGACTCCGAGCGCTACGGTAGCCAACTGCGCACCGGCACGGGTCTTAATCTTCTCCTTGGCATAGTGCCCGAAAGCGGCGGAACCTCCGGCACGGTTCATCAGACTCACCATCGCTCCCAGAATCACAAGGAAAATAAGAATACCGACATTATAGCTGTCGGACAACACGGCTGTAAAACCGCCGTTAAAAATATGCGTCAGCGTTCCTTCAAAGGAAAATCCGGAATAAAACAATCCGCCTACTAAAATACCTATAAAAAGGGAACTGTAAACTTCCTTCGTAATCAGCGCCAGCACAATGGCAACAATGGGTGGAACCAGCGCCCAGAATGTTGCGTACATACCCGGCACATACTCCGCATCGCCTTCCGACGCAAGCACGGTCATCGGCAAAAGCGCCAGACACAGAATCAGTACACCGATTCCTCGTAACAATTTTTTCTTTTTCATTTTTCTCCGTCCTTCTATCTTTTTTCTATCGTTTCTCTATCGCCTTACGCCGTAAAGCAATATGCTTCTCACACAGTCAGCAAGGCAGTGATAACTAACTATATACGGTTTCTGCGCTGCTGCTGCCGAAGTTAGTATATCACTGCCTTTTGTATTACACAAGAAAAAATATGGAAAATTACTGTTCGAGGCATTGCATGACTGCTTTTCACTCTGAAAGCTTTTCTTACCGCCTCAGACGATGCATCACTTCGTTGCCGCCTTCTCCGAAATAATCATGTAATGTCTTATATTCTCTGTACAAGCTATGGTATGTTTCCACATTCTTAAGAATCGGCTCATATCTGCGTCCGCCGCCTTTTCCCATCGTACGGGCCGCTTCATTCACGGTCGTATAACCGCCTGCCTGTTTTCCTGCCGCCACTGCCGCATATACTGAGGAGCCAAACGCTGAACCTTGTTCCGTAGAACTCGTATGAATCGCCTGTCCCAATATATCCGCATATAACTGCATCATAAACGGATTCTTCCCCACAATACCGCCACAGGCATAAAGTTCTCTCGCCGTGATGCCACTCTTTCTGAACTCTTCAAATATCACCCGCATTCCAAAAGCCGCCGCCTCCAAAAGTGCACGATAAATTTCTTCCGGCTTCGTCCGCAGTGTAAGACCCAAAATCATACCGGAGAGCTTTGCATCCGCAAGGCAGGACCGATTACCGTTCCACCAGTCAAGCGCCACCAAACCGCTTTCACCGGGCGCAAGACGCGACGCCTTCTCACTGAGCAGCGCATGAATGGAAATCCCTTTGTCCAAGGCTTCCCTCTCATAGCTGCCCGGCACACAGCTTCTTACAAACCAGTCGAATAAATCACCCACTGCACTCTGCCCTGCCTCGTACGCATACAGCCCCGGAAACACAGCATCTTTGACACAGCCTGAAATTCCTTTTATGTATGACAGCTTATCCGAACAAAGCAGCATACAGCAGGAGGTGCCGAGAATCATCAGCGCTTTACCTTCCCCGTCGATTCCCACGGATGGTACTGCCACATGCGCATCAATCATGGATGCCGCCACAGCCGTTCCCTCTTGCAATCCTAATCTTTCTGCCGCCTTCCCGGTCAGTCTTCCCGCACACTCTCCGACCTGTATCTCTCTTCCCTTTAACTTCTCTTTCAGGGAAGCAAAATTCGGATGAAGCGCCCTCAAAAAGTCCTCCGACGGATAACCATCCTCCTCATTCCACAGAAGCTTATAGCCTGCGTGACACATACAGCGTGTCGTCTCACCTGTCAGCAGATAGACCAGATAATCGCTTACTTCCATGAAATTATCCGTCGCTTCATATACTTCCGGCGCCCTCTTAACAATCTCCAGAAGCTTGGGCAGCATCCACTCCGCATTCACTCTGCCGCCGCAGCGCGTCATAAATTTCTCCTGTTTCTCATTTGCAAGTGTCGTGATCCGGTCCGCCTCCTCCTGCGCGCCGTGATGCTTCCAAAGCTTCAGGTACGCATGAGGGTTTGTGCGAAACTCTTTCGTCTTGCAGAGCGGTTCGCCATTCTCAGACATAGGTACAAATGTGGAAGACGTCGCGTCAATTCCGATACCAATCACATCTCCCGCCTGAATACCGGATTTCTCAACCACTGCTCGAATCGTTTCATACAGCGCATCCACATAATCGTCAATTTCCTGTAACGCAAAATCCGCCGGTAATTCTCCATCGGCTCCGGCAAAAGCTTCGCGCTCCGACGCCCCATCACCTGTCGCTACTCCGGATAACGTACATAAAACACCATGCGGATAAACGTACACGCTCTCCGCTATCACCTCTCCACTGCCGACGCAAACCATCACTGCCCTTGCCGACAACGTTCCGTAATCCAGTCCGATCACATATCTATTATCCTTTGCTCTGCAGATTTCCCCCACTATAACCTCCGTTTAACTGTCATGCAGACATTCGTATATAGGCCGCAATACTTGATCCATTCATATGTGTTATGTAAACTTATTGGCAATATTTTCCCACCAGCTTCTCCGCTTCCTCATTCAGCTTATCAATATCCCACATAAGCTGCAGAATCGTATATCGGTCGCGCAGTTCTTTACCGTATCGTATACTGTCATAAACATACTGTCTCGGAATCCCCACATCCGCCGGTATCTTGGCTGCTCCCATTTCTTCCAGCACATGATAAATCTCAGCCGCTTTCGGCGCAGTTTTCGCCAGTTCTTTAATCTCCTCCCAGCGCTCTTCGATTACTGCCAGACGACGAAGTAATCCTTCCACATCATTCTTTTTTGCTTTTTTCTCAAGTGCGATAATTCCCTCCGCGCCTTCGCGGTAACAACGATGCATTTCCTTCTCCCACTCTTCCGTGGAAAGCCTCGTTGAAATACTCTCGCGGATGGCTGCAAAGTCCGGCTTCTCCATCTGCGCCAATGTATTATAAAGCTCCAGCATCAGAACCGTACCGATGCCGACCTTCGTTCCGTGAAGCACTGCCGGGATGCCGTCAAAAAGAAACTGCATTTCCCAATAATGCGACTGATGATGCTCCGCACCGGAAGCCGGACGCGAGTTTTCTGAGAAATCCATGGCGATACCGGAAAGCACAAGAGCCTCCGTGAGCACTGAAACTGCTTTGCCGTCATGCGACGCAAGTCCTTTCGTGCTCTCCATAGTCTGGTCTACCGCCGTGCGCATGATGCCGGCAATCGTATCGCAGTAATATTCGTCGTTCACAATATGGGAAAGCTTCCAGTCCAACAGACAGTTATATTTCCCGAGAATATCCGCCGCTCCCGCCGCCAGCATCTTAAGCGGCGCGTTTGCCATGATTTCCGCATCACAGATAAGCGCTAACGGCTCCTGCGCCGGAAATGTAATCTTCATATTGTGGAAAATAAGCGGCGCAACGCCGCTCACAAGCCCGTCCATGGAAGGAGCTGTCGCCACCAGCATAAAAGGTCTTCCTGTAATATAACTGAAATAACGTCCAAGATCGTTAATCGTACCCGTTCCGATGGAAATAATGATATCTGCATCCTTGTCGTTCGCCATCGCCACGCTGCCAAGCGCCTGCTCATCCGCCGCCAGATCGCCGTTCTCAGGACTCTTTAGGACATGTGTGGTATAGCTGATATTTGCCTTATGAAGCGCCTCCTCCACACGGGCTCCCGCAATTTCATATGTATGCGTGTCACAAATCAGATAAGGTCTTGTATATCCCAACTGCTCTAAAAGCGCAGGCAGCTTTGCAATAGCGCCTGCTTCAAAAATATAGTGGGCAAACAAAGATATGTGTGTCCTTCCACAGTCACATGCAAAGCTGCAATTTAAATATGGTTCAATAGATCGATTCTGCATAATTACTTCCCTGATTCCTTTCCTAAAACTTCGTAATTCTAATCGACTCTATTATAAACCAAACTGTCTTTTTTGGCTATCAATATCTGTTCTTGGAACAGCCGCAGATTCTCTTCCTCCCTCACTCTCTGCCTTTCGGCGCTTTCTTTGATAATCCGGATATATTTTACACGCCTCTTGATCCGCTCCTTCTGCTCTGCTTCAAACTGTTCCTGCTCCTCTTTCGTCGGACCGGTAATTCTTCCACCGCCTCCGCTAACCGTACAGTTCTTTACATTCCCGTCTTCATCCAGATTAAATACATAGCTCTTTCCCGCCTGATGTTCCGCCACATTCATGCCGTAACCAGCCGCCACCGTATTATCCCAGCGGTCATAGTCTTCTTTCCACTCCTGCAGCTTCGCCATAATCTGTCTTGCATAAGCCGGGTCCGCATCCATCTTTTCCTGCAGTTTCTCCGGTATGAGTACCGCAATCCGCCCTGAGCCGATACTACTATAATTCCGTTGTAAATCACCGCGCGTCTGAGGCGGATTGGCACCCGAAGGCCGCCAGTCGTTTAAAGCGTCTGCACTTGTATTTTTCTGAAAGTATTTCCAGAAAGGAAAGTCATTTCTCTGCCAGTTGGAAGCAGAAATATCGGCATTGCCGACATGAGTTACGACATCGTACATGGGAAATGCATCGGCGAAATTCACCGCACCTGCTTTTCCGGTGTTATATGTCTTGCTAATAGTTGATACATAATCAGTGGAGCCGGCCATCTTCTTGGCGTAAGCCGCCTGAAAAGCGCTCTTCGCATGCGGGTCGGTAATTTTGCCCAGACGTTCCTGATAAGTCTCTCCCATATACTTGTCTGTCCCGATTCCGTTTACACTCATTACGTCATTCCTCCTTATCAAATATCGTTTACGGTTCCTCTGTCAGTCAGAACCGCTCCTGCTCTCCTTTGATAAGTCCGAGCAGTTATTCTATTATGATATCGGCAGGAATCACGTGTACCCTTGGTGGAATGTAATGAAACCATATAAAAATGGAATAGATTTTCCTACCATTTACAATCTCTTGTACCCCAGGGTCGATTGCAATCCGAGGTTCACGTCTCATCCGCTCCTTATCTCCAGCCGGTCCTCATAACTTAATAACTTTGCCATCATTTCTCTCCTTTTCCCGCCGGCTGTTCTTCTCCCATATAAAAACGGGAAGAACATCTCTGCTCCTTTACATAAAAATAGAGCGCATAGACTTGTTTTCTATACGCTCTGACGCTGTGTTACTTATTTAGTTGTGATTGTGGTAGTAATCAGTTGGAAAACTATATTTTTTTGTTAGATTTATTGTACTTGGCTTTATCCAATTCATATAAAAACGTACTGATTAAAATTGGCTTTCCATTTTCATCATTTTTATATGATTGATTATCAAGCTGGCTTATACGTTTAAATCCTAGCCTTTCTAAAAGTTTCCATGATGATACGTTCTGCACATCACAGTCTCCATAAATTGCACTGATACCCACTGATTCAAATAAATAATGAATAAGTGCATTACTTGCTTCTGTTGCATAACCTTTTCCGCAGTATCTAGGGAACCGCTGATTAATTAGTTTTATTTTCAGCATTATCCCGTTTTGTC
>ERZ779631.252-NODE-252-length-20670-cov-22.717778_pt1 | contig 20670 bp, 16 predicted proteins | sample MGYA00514193_ERZ779631 | MGnify/ENA primary metagenome ERZ779631 (study PRJEB29562, sample SAMEA4376710) | mouse gut metagenome | isolation source: Cecum | study: EMG produced TPA metagenomics assembly of the A DSS colitis mouse model was used to assess the...
TGCCCTTTGATTTTAGTAGGTTTTGAGTGTCCATAATATGGATTTCAGGATTTAAGGCAACACCTCACAGAGCAGCTATGAGGTGTTGCCTTTCATACAAAATGACTATTCAGGTGTTACCCAAATTCTGTACATCCAAGTACGCAAGCTGAAAGAACTTATCAGATGTGTCAGCAACCGGATTCAGCTACAAGTACTTTCCGCCTAATATTGCCCTAACTTCCCTTCCTTTTTTGCTTTCCTGATCAACAGGTTCAATACAACTATTCCAGCAACAATAAAGGCAAAAGCAGTTACCACAAACAATATCACGTCTCCTGCTTTAACACGATCACTCAATATCTCATTGATCAATATATTCGCATTGGTTATAGGCATTATTCTTATAATGTATTGAAGGATCGGATTGTAACTGTGAATATCACCAATGATTCCTGTAAACATCAACAGAAAATAATCAACCACATTGAGAATCGACGATATCCGTTTATAGTATAAACTCAGCCCGCCAAATACTCCCCCAATACAATAAAAGGAAAATAGGGTAATAACTATGATAGTAATGATCTCTATATATTTCATCAGACCAACGGACATCAGCATAGAACCTTTATGAAACAAAAGTGTGCAAACAAAGAATAAAAGCGTTCCTTTTAAAATAACAAACAATAAATTGACAAATATTTTTGAAAAGAGAATTGCAAAAAAGTTAGTTTTAGTCAGGAACATTTGCTCTAGTGTTCCCATCATCGCCTCATCCTGGATCAAATAACATAAGTATTGGATTCCGTTCGTGCAGATTTGCCACAATATTGCACAAATGAGCATCGCTAATACCTTTGTATCACTCGCTTCATAATAATAATTATAAAATAGACCCAAAAACAATATTACCATACCGGCATTGTAAAAAATATAGTTAAGATAATATTGTCTGATCTCCCCCAATAACATTGTCCATTCTGCTTTTATAAGTCTTCGCATTGTTCTATAAACCCCTCATCCTGATAAAATGAGCCAGATCATTTACCTGCTTTTCAATCGATATAATATTCTCCTTCAATATTCTGTTTTTCATCATCCTATCCATATCATTCACTTCAAGCACATAAATCCCATCTTCCATCCTAAATGGAAAGTCAAAATTTTCAATCTCGTCTTCCATCGAATGATCTGCTTTTATCTTTACTTCATAAATATTTTCGTTCACGATCGAGTTAATCTGTTCATCAAAATCCACTTTACCATTTTTCAAATATACAACCCGGTCACATAAACTGGAAACCAGCGTCATGTCATGAGATATGAGAATCACTGTTTTTTGCTCCTCGCAAATGATCTGTCTAAGTAGATCTGTCATTCTCATTGTTGCGATCAAGTCCAATCCCAACGTGGGTTCATCCAAAATAAGAAGTTGGGGATTTTTCATCAATGTCACCATTAATGCAATCTTCTGCTGTGTTCCCCTTGACAACTCATTGACTGGCTGATCCTTATATTTTTCCGCATCAAACAGTTTTAACAAATAAGCTTTTCTATCTGATATCTCTTTTGAAGATAACTGATTCAGATAGCCAAAATAATTCAGATTATAGTCCACGGTCAGGAAATTATACAGATTCCTGGCTCCTTCCAGTAAAGCACCCACTGTATTGTGGATATATTTGGGATTTTTGATCAGATTCACATCATTAAAATATACACTTCCTGATGTCGGCGCAACAAGCCCGCTGATGCACTTAATTAATGTTGTTTTACCTGCTCCGTTATCCCCGATCAGCCCAATTGCAGATTTCGATTCCACGGAAAAAGACACACCCTGCAAAGCAACGTTTTTTTTATATACTTTCCTCAGATCCTGAATTTTTAACATTTTTCTATGATTCCTTATTTCAACAAATTTTGATATTTTACTAGAGCTCCATCCAGGCAGAAATTAAAGTTATGGAACGATGCCTACCAAGGATTATTATAAAGACTTTTTTGAGTTTGGGCAACAGAAAATTAATTTCAACTTTTATGGATTGGCTTTACAATTTACTGTTCCATGCGTCTATAAGGCGCAATGTTATTGGATTGTTTCTTTCACCGTCTGCTCTGTTCATGCGTTTATTTTGCGGGTCCGGGATTTTTGATTGATATCATCGGGCTTTTATGATAAAGTTTAGTTGTATGGACATAATATCTGTATCCCGGAAAGGAGGCTATTCCATGGCATTTAAAGTCGGCGTCGGCAGATCAAATTTTGCAGCACTGCGCAGGGCAGGGAATTATTATGTCGACAAAACCGAACTTATGTATGAACTTGTGAAGGAGACAGACAATGAAGTGACTCTGTTTACCAGACCAAGGCGGTTTGGCAAGACGCTGATGGTCAGTATGATGGAGAATTTCTTTGACATCCGCAAAGACAGCCGGAAACTCTTTGAGGGACTTCAGATAACACGGCACAGGACATTTTGTGAGAACTGGCTCAATCAGTACCCCGTGCTTTTTATCTCACTCAAAGATATAGAGGCAGAAACTTTCCAGGACGCGTATGCCATGCTCAAAGTCCGGTTAGCCGATGTGTGCAAAGAATATGATGATCTAAAGAATAATATGCGTGTGAATCCGTTTGATGCGGAGATCTTTGTGCGCTTAGAGGCTCAGACATGCAATCTCGCAGATGTCAAAAATGCTCTTAAAACAATCATGCGCATGATGTACGCTGTCTATGGCAAGGAAGTGATCCTTCTGATAGACGAATACGATGTTCCGCTCGCAAAGGCAAGCGAGAAGGACACCGCGGTGAATCAGTTCTATTCATCCATGCTCGATGTGATGAGAGGTATGATGGGAACGGCATTAAAAGACAATGAATACCTGAAATTTGCGGTCATCACAGGCTGTCTGCGCATCGCAAAAGAGAGCTTTTTTACAGGAACAAACAACTTTGCTCCCTACTCCGTTTTAGATGAAGATTTTTCCCAATACTTTGGTTTTTCAGAGCGGGAAGTGTCAGAGCTCCTATCTGCTGCCAACTGTGAAGAAAAAGCTGATGTCATAAAAGAATGGTACGACGGCTACGTATTCGGGAACAGCTATGTCTATTGCCCGTGGGACGTGATGAACTATATAGCAGCACTGACAAAGAGAAAAAATGCCAAGCCGAAGAACTATTGGAAAAATACCAGCCACAATGAAATTCTGCTGTCGTTTGTCACAAGGACGGATTTCTTCGTATCCCGCAAATTTGAGATCCTGATGAATGGCGGTACGATCGTTCAGACAATCACAGATGAACTGACCTATGATACGCTCCACTCATCTGAGGAGCATCTGTGGAGCGTGCTGCTGATGACAGGCTATCTCACCAAGTCAGGTGCAGGCGAAGAGGGAGAGACCGTCCGTCTCAAGATTCCAAATCGGGAGATCGCATCCATCTTTGAGGACACTGTGGTGGCATATTTTAAGAACACCCTGGATCACAGTGTACAGCAATCGATGATGGAAGCTTTTTGGAACGGCGATGAAAACAATGCCTCGAGGATCCTGTCAGATCTTTTGTGGAAAACGATCAGCTATCATGATTATCACGAGGACTATTATCACGCTTTTCTTGCCGGTGTCTTCGTGGGGTTTGGATATGAGGTGGAATCAAACAAAGAAAAGGGGCCTGGCAGACCGGATCTCTTGCTCCTCGATCAGAAGAACCGCAGAGCGATCATAATAGAAGCCAAAAGATCTGAAAAAGAATCGCAGTTGGAGACTGACTGCAGCAAGGCAGTCAGTCAGATCACCGCCATGAAATACGCAGACGGACTTTACGGCTATGAGCAGATCCTATGTTATGGCATAGCCTTCTTTCAGAAGCGGGCTATGGTTAAAACAGGGACATTGTAATGGAACAGATATATCATTGTCAAAAGTCGATCATGCCTTACTAACAGATGGTTCCCTTAAAAACATAGCAGTAAAATCTCGGTTTAAACATGCATCATCTTATTCAGGAAGGACTCCAGCTCCTCGACTGGCAGCGTCTCCTGCCGCATGGTGTCCCGATCCCTGACGGTGACAGTTCCCTTTTCCAGCGTATCGTCATCGACTGTGACTGCAGCCGGCACTCCGATGGCGTCACAGCGGCGGTATCGCTTGCCGATGCTTCCTGTTTCGTCGTATTGCACCATAAAGTGTGTGCGCAGATTTCTGTAGAGTTCCATCGCCTTTTCGGCGTGTCTCTTCTTGATCAGCGGCAGAACGGCTGCCTTGACCGGGGCAAGGTGCGGCTTGATACCCAGCACGATCCTGGTGTCCTTTTCGCTGACAGTCTCCTCCCTCAATCCCTCAAATAACACCGCCAGCACAATGCGGTCGACGCCGTACGTGGATTCGATCACATACGGAATGAACTTCTCCCGCGACGCCTCGTCAAAATATTCCATAGACCTTCCCGAGTACTCCTGGTGGCGTCTGAGGTCAAAGTCCGTGCGGTTGTGCGTCCCGTTGATCTCGCCCCAGCCAAACGGAAACAAATACTCGATGTCGCATGCCTCCTTCGCGTAATGCGCAAGCTTCTCGTGATCGTGAAAACGCAGTCTTTCCTCGGGCAGTCCCAGATACGCAAAGAACGATTTTCCGTAGTCCTTAAAATACTGGTACAGGGCACTGTCCTCCCCCTCTTTACAAAAGGTCTGATACTCCATCTGTTCGAACTCGATCGTGCGGAACGTAAAGTTCTTGGGCGTGATCTCGTTGCGGAATGCCTTTCCGATCTGCCCGATGCCAAACGGCAGTTTTGCACGCATGGAGCGCAGGACATTCAGATAGTTGACATACTCGCCCTGCGCGTTTTCCGGTCTCAGATAGATCGTACTCGCGCTGTCATTCGTCGCGCCGCGCTGCGTCTCAAACATTAGATTGAATTGTCGTATATCGGTAAAATTGGATTTCCCGCACACCGGGCACGGCACTTTCTGCTGACGGATATACGCAAGCATTTCCTCCTGTGTCATGCCGTCCGCATTGGCAGACGCATCATGCTCCTGGATCAGATTGTCCGCACGGTGCCTGGTCTTGCACTCTCTGCAGTCCAAAAGCGGATCCGTGAAGCCAGCCAGATGTCCGCTCGCCTCCCACACCCTGGGATTCATCAGGATATCCGCATCCAGTTCATAACTGTTTTCCCGCAGCTGGATAAAATAATATCTCCACGCGTCCTTGATCTGATTTTTCAACCTTGTCCCCAGCGGTCCGTAATCCCACGTGTTTGCGAGACCTCCATAAATCTCACTTCCCTGATAAATGAACCCGTACTGATTGCAGTAGGACACCATCTCCTCCATTGTAAAGCTTCTTTTTTCCATGTTGCTCATCCTTTCATAATTATATTTTTATATTATATATTTGCATTTCCATTTTATCGGTAAAGGTTCATTTTCTCCGCACGGATCTGCGGAATCTGTGCAGCGAAACGACCTTCTCCATAACTGCAGTCGAGTAGGGAAATAACCTTCTTCCCTGCTCGCGCGCCGGGCACCCGTCAGCTTTTGCTGACATCCTTCCTCGGGGTGCCCGTGCACAATCGAGCAGGGGTATGACCTTCTCCACTACTCGCGCGCCGGGCACCCGTCAGCTTTTGCTGACATCCTTCCTCGGGGTGCCCGTGCGCATAAAAAAGCCCTAAGTATACTCACATATACTTAGGGCGAATAAACGACCGCGGTCCCACCTAATTTCAGATATCAAATCTGCGCTCTTCATGGTACGGATTGTCAGCAATCTTATACCACATTCCTTTTAACGGTGGAATCTCCGTCGGATACTACTATATTTCCAAGTTCGCTCCGCTGCTCCAAGACGCCTTCCATGCTCTCTTCATAAGGGTTCACACCTTCCACCCTCTCTCTGAAATCCAAGGCACATGTACTACTTCTTTTCTTTGCATTTGCTCTGTATTTGTATTGATTATATGGGAAACCGCTCTTCTTGTCAAGCGATTTTTTGAGTAATATACCGTCGAGCTACCCTGCTTTCCTGACGACATATCCCCTGTAATAATTGATGCATCTCTTTCTCCCTCTTTGCCGCCACTCCCTTGTCGAATCCACTTTGGTGACACTGGGTCTGCTCTCGCGCCCACAGAGGATATCATATAGATCCGCCTCATACAGCTGCATAAGTGCAAACATCGCATCTGCGGGTGGAAAGCTCTTGCCCGCCTCATACTTGTAGATCGCCTGGACGGAGCCCACTCCAAGATACTTTCTCACCTCGTCCACCGTGAGTTTTTTCGCCTTTCGCAGATGCTTCAGATTGCGCCCGATCGATTTCGCATCATATTCCAGTCTGTCGATCAATACTCTCTCCTCCCTGTCTATACCACTGTCTTTAATATCTGATAGATCGCAGTGCCATCCCTGCGCCCAAACAGATGCAGCGAGCCCGTGTACAACTGTCTGGGCGCTGCATCCTGGTTCTCATCAGCATACGCAAAAATCTGTGCGATCATGTGCTCATAGCCCGTTCCATGGAATGCCTCCTTAAGCTTATTCATCATGGAAATGTGCTCGGTATATCTCGCATGTTCCACAGCGAGGTCAAGCATCTTTGACTTGTTTTGCAATTCCTGCCGCCGCGCAGTATCGTCCGCGGAATGCAGTGCCATCAATCCATTCTCAATATTGGACGCAATGACAACATCTGTCTTTGCAGGTTCTTCCCTGAGTTTAAAAAAATCCGCAACTGCCCTGAATCCCTTGTCGTTACTCACGATCACGATCTGCGTCTCCCCGCTCTGGCTGAGCACGCCGCACTCAGACGCAATATAAAAGTCCAATGCGTTCTTTCCTGTGTTCGCGAGCTTGTATACCCTAAGATCACACGCGGTCTGCCTGATCGATTCCATATACTCCGCCCTGATCCTGCCACAGCACTGACTGTAAAAAATGCATAAGATATCCTTCGATCCAAGGTATTCGACACCCTTAAGTCCGTGTGCTCCCCACACATTCTCATAATCCACCAGAACCGCCGCCATCTGCCACACCTCTCTTTGCATAATCTGTATGATTTGTACCTTACGTGACAAGTTCCTGCCGATCTCGGTCAGGACTTACAAACCATACGTTCTTTATTATGCTTATGATACCACAAAGATACTATCCTGTCATTGACGGCATAGTTAAATTGGAGAGATCAGACGTTCGAATCAAATTCTCTGTACCGGATGCCGGATCACCGTTTTTAGTCTTTCAGACGCTGTCCGCCTCGCATCGCTCAGATAGATCTCGTGGTGCATCCGCTCGTCACTGATGTCGAGCCGATATCCCTGTTCTTCCATAAAATCATGCATCCGTCTGACAGTCTCCGGCTCATTATCGTAAGGTCCGATGTGCATACACTGCACGCACAACCCCTCATGATATGTCCAAAACGCCACCTTAGAAAAATCCTGATCCTTTTTCGTTTCAGCCTCTTTGACTGCCCAGTTAAAATCGTCCTCTGTCACAAAATCCGGCAGCCTGATCACAGAGAGAAACTCAAAATTCTCCTTGTGCGCATAGTCGATCCCCTGCACACCCTCCTGCCACCAGAATCCCTCCAGCGGCGGAACCACATAATCAAAATACCCCTCGATCTGATGACTGCCCTTCTTGCTCATCTTGATCGTAAAGGCGATCGCGTACAGCAGTCCGATCGACTGCTTGTACGCACTTCCCTCGATGTTCGGATCACCCTTTCCGCGGACTGCAATATAATTCATCGCGGGCACTTCAACGAAACCAGGCCTGTTTTTGGGCATATAAAATTCCTTGTACTCTTTCTTGTAGTCAAATGGCATCCTTTTCCACCTCGATATCCGATTCGTTCTCGGGACCTCTTTGTCCCTGATCCTGTTTATGACCGCCCGCATCTCTTTTAGGGCAGCTCCCCTACCATAGCAACCGCCTGCTCGATAATATTCTGAAATGCCTCGATCAGCACACCCTTCCTGCTGTCATCGATGTCCATCTTGTCGATAATATCGCTGTAGACACCTGCTGTCGCCCCAAGTGAGTCCTGAACGTTCCTGACAGACGCGCGGTTTCTCTCTACCGCCTCCTCAATCGCATCGCGGACCTCAACGGTACCCGAAACACTGCTCTTGACGACGTCAAAATATCTGCTGGTCTTTTCCATGCTCTTGATATTGCAGAGCATCGCCTCGTCCGATGCCTGAATGAACTTGTTGAGTTCGCTGCTCTGGCGCTCCACTTCAACAATGTTCGCGTGAATGCCTGCAACCATATCCTGACTCATCTTGGCGAGCTTTCCTACTTCCTCCGCCACAACCGCAAAGCCTTTGCCCTGCTCGCCGGCTCTCGCCGCCTCGATACTCGCATTCAGTGCCAGAAGATCTGTCTGGTCTGCAACCTCACTGATGCCTGTGAGGCTGTTTCTGATCTTATCCAGTGCCCCCTGCAGCATCTCAAACGTTTTCGTCATATTCTTAAAATTTTCTTGCAGCGCATTGGAGTCCTGTTTCAACTGATCCATCTGTGCCTGTGCTTCCATGACAGACTGATCAATTTCCGTCTCCACATCACTGAACTGGTCCGCCGCCGTCGTAATGTCATGAAACCCATCGTCCAGTGCGATGATCTCCCCCTGCAGACTGACCATATCGTCCTGCAGTCCCGTGAGCCGGTCATTTGCATAGCGCATCTTCTGCGCAGTCAAAAACACATCTTCCGCCAGTTCATCCACGACTTTACACGCACTTCCCAGCGCGTAATCCAAGGGATATTTGTCAAAGTCCTCCCGCTTCTCCAATTCCGCGATCCCTGCAGATTCTTTAATTTTTTTCTTATTTCCAAATAATTGAAACACGTCTTTTCCCCCTACTCAAATGCCAGACAGCACATTGTCTGATTTACAAACTGTGTGTTGTAATGCTCTCCGACACCGACCATGCCTGCATGCGAGAAGCTGCGGCTCATCTCTGCCAGATAACTGTCCCAGTAGTGGTCATCATTGAACATGATATACCTAAACAGACAGTTAATAGAGAGCACCGCCGACACACTGCCAAGATCATTCCTGATCCTAGAGATCGTGTCCTGCACGACCTTCCTGTAGTCTCCCATACTCAGTATCGTGAGGAAATCCATCTTGTTTGCAGGGCGGAAAGTCGTGATGCTGCCATCCGCCTCAACCCCCTTTATGGAAATGATATATGTATCGGAATCACAGACATGTCCAAACGGATTCTTGAAAGTCTGTGTCGTGATCTTGTCCCTGCTGATTCCCAGCTCGGTAGTGTACACCTTCTCAGCGGACATATTTTCAAGTGTGCGGATTCTATATTCTTTGGGATTGGCTTCTGTCACCATGAATTGTTTCTCGTTTTCCTGTGGATGGACATATATGTTTTCCTTGTACGACTTGATCTTTCCCTTTAGATTCTTGAAGATGAAAAATGCGCAGGCGTCCCTGTAGACTTTTCCGTTGCACGCGACCGATGACGAATTGCTCGTACCTCCTGCAAGATCGTATCCCGCACGGCACAGATAGTCAGACAACGTCGTGACAGCGCGCACATCCGCACCCGCTGAGCAGAGATCAAAACACGCCGTTCTCCCCTTTTCACCGCCCACTGCTTTCACGGCATTTTCAAGCCGCCTAATATATTTCACGGGCATCACAGACGCTTGTTCGAGAACATCCGCCACCACCCTGATGTCTTCTTTCATCGCGATCACCGTGATGCCCGCATCGAAAAACTGCTTGTCTGTGTACGTCTGCCCGACTCCTCCGATCGATGCCACACCTGGAAAAGCGTTCTCGATCTCCGCAGCCGTGCGCTCAAGCATATCCTCACTCGCAACAGAAAAGAACAGCGCAGCAGGCGATGAGATATTTTTTACCGCCTCTGTCACATTCCCCGTCCTGCTGCTGCCATATGCAAACTTCATATCTGTTCCTCCGTCTTTCATATTGTATATAGTAGATTTAGTACGTCATTTTCCTTATAACAGTATAAAACATTTTTCCCAAAGTCTCAACACAAAAATCGGATTTGCGGCAAAATCAGCGTTCATTGCGCCTATCAGGAACAGCAGACATTTATTGCAGGGCTGACAGCATCCCGCAGGCACGGCGGTCGACAATGGATAAAAGAGAGTACACAAAACCTTTGTGTGCCGCGTTTGATTCCAGTGTTTTTACTGCTGCCCTCTCAACCAGAGTGAGAACTGTCTAAGCACATTCATGTACAATTCGTTGTCGTCTGCCTTTTCTAAGTCTGTCATCTTGGAGAATCCTGTGTTATCCCTTTTCCTGCCGGACATATTGTCGAGTTGCTCCAAATAATCGAATTGATAATATCCGATTCCAATAAACTGGATAAATACATTCATGTCCGATGATTTGAGGATGATCCTGTCTGTTTCAGATATGTCAGCGTTTACTCCGTCTGTGATAAAGAGAATGAACGTTGACTGCGCATCATTCACGATTGCGCCAACTTTGCGTGACATACTGCTGTTCCTCCAAAATCTATCCTGGCATCTCACGCTGCCCTCTATGATCGCACTTAATACCGGAGCATAATTTGTCCCGCCCATGGAGTAGCCTGACACAGAGATCACATTACTTACATAGTCTTCATAATTGGACAATGACAGATCCGCCATCTTTCTATAATCACTTTGGAACAGATACACATCAATGGAGCCGTTGTCATCAAAGGTAAGCCCCAGCGGAACAAGCCTGTTAATGGTATGCTGGACGGTTCCGTTTACGTAGAGCGGGAGCATCGAGCCGCTGTAATCAAGAACCACAACCACCTTTACTCTTGCAGATCCGAGGTTTACACCGTTTTCCTTGCTGAGACTGACAACGCACTTGCTCAGGTTGACAACATGTTTCTCGAGATTCACCTTGTCTTTTGACAAGCTGATCTTTCCCATGATCTTCTGCGTCAATTCCCTCTCGGGTTCGTCCGGTGCGGGAGATGCCGTCTCAGACGCCGGACGGTCCGGAACAGCCGGGATTGACTGCGGATCAGCGGGCGCTGCATTGTCCGGGCTTTGACCAGACGGCTCCGAATCGATCTCTGTGCCGCCATATGCCGCCAACAGTGCCGACAGTCCGCCATTAAAACCTTTGGCTATCGCATTGATGCGCCATTCGCCTTTGCGATAGATCTCAACAGAGATAAATGCTTTTTCCTGTCTGAAATCCGATCCGGACAGTTCCATTGAGATCTGGGGCGTGTTGTCCTGTGTCAATATAAAACGATGTGTGGCAATTTCTCCCATAGTGCCGCTTCCGTCAATGCTGGCAGTAAATACGAGCCTGTCAATGGCAGGCGGGAGTTTTGACAAGTCTACCGAGAATTTTGCAGTGTTATTGTCCAGCGTAAGAGTGATCTCATTTGCCGGAGACGTTGTCTGGTTGTAGAATATCATGTATCTGTCATCGGAGAGTTTGCCTGACTGATCGATCCCAAAACAGCTGAAATCATAGACTGCCGGACCGACAACAGCCATCTCTATGCAGAATTGGGCACCTGGATCTATATAGTTTGCAATTTTTTCGCGCATACCGCGTTGTAAGTTCATAATCTACCCCCTAATACATGTTTGCATGAATGATCAAATGATATGTATCCAGCTGCCGAAAACAATGCCATCCTGCGTCAGCTGAATTACGCAATATAACACAGAGCAGTGCATACGACACTCCAGCGACGTTATATAGATGGCGGGAATGATTTTTATGCGCGTTCCAGATTATATTGATCACTATATCACACTATACCATATTTCTGTATGGATGTCATGATGTTTATGGGGATGTCCCTATACCCTGTGCGCCGTCGGGCGCACCTGAAAAAACCGTCTGCATTTATGCAGGCGGTTTTCATAATAGGATTTTTATCATTTCCACTGCGTGGCGGTATGAGAATCGTCTTTCAACTTATCAAGTAATCGTTGCTTTTAAGGAAGGAAGAAGCGATCAATCCCAGGAAGCGGTGCTAGCAACGCCTCTTACATCGTTAAACACATACAGCGCCCTTGTCGCTTTTCCGCCCGCGTCAAACAAGGTCATATTGTCCCATGAACTTCCCTGATCTGTCGTCGAAAACTCACTTCCGCCGCTTTTGAACAGATCCTCATAACTTTGCGATACGGAGGAGGCCCAGCCGGTACCGTATGTTCCCCATGTATCACTCGGTGTACCGATCCATGCAGGCTCCCAGTAAAATACGCCGAGACCATATCCAGGGCGGACATCGTTTACCCGGGCAACGCCGTTAAATACTTCATAGAGCGCCTGTGCCTGTCCGTCGATACTTACCGGATACTCAGAATACCTCATAGCATCAGAACCATTAATATTGTTCATGGATCCGTCTGCATCATCAAACGTATACGGATATGCCGTCTCTGCCACCATAACTTTTTTATTGTATTTCTGTGCAATGTTCTTTAGAACAGTTGTCATTTCAGATACTTTTCCGTCCCACATCGGATAGAACGAGGCAGCATACACATCGTAATCGACATTTCTCTGGCTGAGCTGCTCTGCATACCATTCTCCATCCGCAAGCAGCCGTGTAAAGTGCAGCACCTTTAAGACATTTCTGCCATACTTCTGATTGATGTCATCCACTGCATAGCATCCCTGCTGCATTAAATCTGCCACGCCCGAACTCAAATCCCAGACATCATCAAAGAATCCGCCCTCTCCACACAGGGAGCCGTTTGTCTCGTTTCCGATCTGGACCATGCCGATATCTACACCGTAATCGATCAGTTCGCAAAGCGATTGATATGTAAAATTGTATACTGCATCCTTTTTGTATTTTAGGTTGTAATCTGCCCATGCCTTGGGCGCATAGTGTTTTGCAGGGTCTGTCCAGAAATCCGAGTAGTGGAAATCGATAAAGACTTTCATTCCGGCATCTGTTGCTCTTTTACCCAATACCTTGGCTGTATATAAAGTACAGTTTCCGCCGCCATACCCCTTATACGGATACTCTGCCTGATATGGATTGTTCCAGATACGGATCCGCACATAGTTGACGCCCGCGCCTGCAAGGATGTTAAAAATATCATCCTGTGTCCCGTTCGGATATGCAAATCTTACTCCACTTTCTTCCAAAGCCAAGACAGAAGAAATATCGACTCCGCGGAAAAAGTCATCCGTCATGCCTACCACCTGCGGAACCCCTGAAACCGAGGCAGCCGCATGTCCCGTCTCCACTCCGCCCAGTCCCCCGACGATCATCAGCGCGACTGCCAGTGACAATGAAATCACCATTTTGACTGTCTGTCCAACAACTCTTTTCATAAAACATCCATCCTTTCCCTAAATTTTAATTCACGCCCTATTCTATCAGACCGGGTCTTGCATTTCAATAAATAAAATTGTACAATATATACATATTCTTGTCATGGAGGGGCGTTATGTTTATTAATTATGGAAATTCTCCCGAAGATAAGCCTGAAGGAAATCAGAACAAAGAGAAACCCCTTGTGGTCAACAGCTGCGGAACTTACAGACTGGATTCACAGCCGAAACTTCTGACTTGCAGACCAAACGGAAGAATTGATTATCAGCTGATCTATATCGCTTTCGGAACAGGCTATTTCTATTTTGACAAGGACACACCTACCTGCATTGAGTCCGGAAATATGGTTCTCTATCATCCTGAGGAATTTCAGAAATACATCTACCTGGACAGGGATCACCCCACCGTATACTGGATCCACTAAGATATCAATATAGAATCCTACATTGCGGGCAGCGGTCTCAGCGTCAGCTCTTTCTTTCGAAAGTTTAAGCACTATACCGGCGTGACACCGCTCCAGTATCTCATCAATATCCGCCTGTCCAACGCAAAGAAACTGCTGGAAACGACCGATCATTCGGTCAGCGAGATCGCCTCCCTGACAGGTTATGACAACGCACTGTATTTTAGCCGGTTGTTCCACAGACATATCGGGATGTCACCGAGAGAATATCAGAGAAGTACTGTCTAAATGCCGTTCATACAATCGGAATATGAAACCACACAAGGAGACAACAGACCATGCGCAAATTGAACAAGATAAAAGCAACCTATACGACACTGGCAGTGCTGCCGCTTGCGGTCTCTCTGACAGCCTGCCAGTCAGCTGTTTCACAGCCTGAGACGCAGCCCGAAAGTTCCTTTGCCGGCGCAGCGCAGCAGGAGACATCGCCGGGATCACTGCCTGAGACCGCGGAGACCGCCGCAGACAACAGCGACGCAGACAGTGAACCGATCCTGATCTACACTGGCATACAGGCGGCAGTCTCGGAGCACGATGCGGATTATCCTTATTACGCGGAATTAGAAAAATATTTAGACGAAAAACAGTTTGTGCTCATGAGGATCGCGCATAAGAGCCAATCCGAACTTTACAAGGGCGATGAAACGCTGGAGTGGGATGCGCAGGACTGGGATCTGGTGTACCCTCTGGGTCAGATCAGTTACTATGACTGCGGCTACGGCAAGATTGATTATGACAACGACGGCACACCGGAAATCTTTTACCGCACGATCGACAGCGCCAAGCGGCTCACGGCAACGCTCTACCAGACAGACGATGCGGCAGAACAGATCACGGCAGAATGCGATTTCCTGGACATGTTTCACGACACACTGCCGCAGGAGGGCACCGTGCAGCAGTTGTGGTTCAGACAGTTCGGGGAAAATATTGTGTCTTTCCGACTGCTGCGTCTGCGTGACAGCGAGGAATTTGTCCTGTGCAGTGACCTTGTAACTGCTGACGCGGACAAAAAGACCACCAGATGCACCCGCTTAGAGACGCGCAGCCTGACTGTCACGACTGAACTTTCAGACGATATCGAGTACGCTTCTGAGCGGGATATTTTTCAGGAACGCGTCTTAAATCTCTCAAAGGGTGAGGGGGAAGCGTTTCAGAACCTGCGCCGGGAACAATTGATCCAGTACCAGGAAGAGCGGCTGATCGATCCTGCACTCGAGACTTTTGGTCTGCCGACAGGGCTGTCTGATCTTCTCAAGGAAGTGCTTGCGGACACACAGCGGTATACCTATAACGGGGACACGGAAGCGCTCTCTGCCTATGAGGATCAGGCGCATCGGCTGACAGCAGAACAGGTGCAGACATACCTCGGTGACGCATTCCCGGATTACTACAGTTGGGGCCAGATCACATGCGCATACCTGGTGGATCTGGACAGGGACGGCCGTGAGGAATTGTCACTGTTTTATGACTCCGGCGGCACTGCGGGATTTGCGGATATGGATATCTGGCGGCTGACAGCGGACAGTGATCCGAAACTTCTGCACACATTTCCCATGCAGCGCGGAACAGCGAGACTGCTCGACTACAAAGGCGCTTACTATTTTGTCGCCCCCCATTACAATTTTTATACCAGGGAGACAATCGGATTTTATGTTTTGACCGCAGATACGGACAACACCCTGCAGCTTTACAGCCTGAACCTGGAAAATAAGGAAAACCAAAAGCGCTGGATCGAGACTTACCGTAACGGAAACATGGAGCCCCGCCTGGAACAGTCTCTCGCCACGTATATCGAGTCGATCAAAAGGGACGTGGAAGAAAAAACGGTCTCCAATGACGATTACCAGCTGATCGACGGAAATGCGGAAACCCCTTATCAGGAGTCGGACACAGCGTTCCCGCTCGACGCCTTTTCCAACAGCCAGTACGATCAAAAATGCTGCCGTATCGTGGATCTCGACAATGACGGCAGCATGGAATGTGTCAGAAAATCAATCTGGTATCCGAGCAGCCTGAGCAGTACACTTGGCATGACCGTCGAATTGTACAAGGAATACGAGTCCTATGTCCATTTGGCACAGATTTGTTTTCCATTCTTCGCCAGTACAGGTTCGTATGCGGACGATCTGGGGACTGTCGTGAGCGATGCGGAAATATTCACGACAGTTCCTGTTCAGCTCTGGTTCCAGACATTTGACCAGAAAGTCTACACGTTTTGTGTCAATCGCATCAGCGGAAGCTCTGACTATCTGCTGGAAGTCAGCCTGATCGAGGGCGAGCAGCTGCACCCGCTCCTGCAATACCTGCTGATCGCAGAAAAAAAGTACACTTTCGAAAAGGAATAAGCGCACGCTCGTCTTTTCCGCTATTCAGCCGTGATCACCTCCGCCAGCGCGCCGTACAGGTCGCGGTCCAGCTCCATCGCGTCAAGCTGCCCCGGCAGATCCGCGTGTGCTGTCTGTGACTCGATCACGTTGAACACACTCTCTTTCAGGTCAAATGCGATCTCCGCGCGGTCCAGGATCTGGAAGCATCTGCCAGCCACGTTGTTCTCTGCGCGCACCCGCTCTCTCAGATACAGGACTGTCTCCTCATTCACAGGAACGTTCTTCATGACAACGCTGAACGTCCCAGCCATCTGCCGTCCGCCCTCACTGTCCACCGCCTGTGCCACAGCGCTGCGTCCTGCCCCGCTGCCGCCTTCCGAACCCGCTTCCGCAGTAATCTGTGCGCGCTCGATGCCGCAGAAGGTGATGATATAATCTCTCCGCTCAGGGATCAGCGACAGCTCCCCGTCGGCGCTGCCGATCCGCAGGCATCCGCCCTCCTCCTGCCAGCTATAGCGCGTCCTGACACATGTTTCGCGCTGATAGTCATTCGAGCGGTTGTCGTCCTCGTACAGTGTGAACGCGCCGTCCGCCCCCGTATACACATAAAGGTGGAGCTGCGCGGGATTCTCGTCCGCGCTCTCCATATAATCCTCCTGCAAAGGTATGACCGTCCCCGCTTTCGCCAGAACCGGAATGGATGTAAGATCGCGGTACAGGCTCATTTTCCTGCCGCCGCGATAGCGCAACCCCGTAAAGATATCGTACCACATTCCCTCCGGGATCCATGCATCCACTTTCGCCATGCGCAGGCTCCTGATGCAGGGCGTTGTGATCGCCGCCACCATCAGCCCGCTGCCAAACAGATACTGATCCGGCACCTGATAAGCCTCGCCGGCGCCCGGATACGCGTAGTACATGGGCAGTACCAAAGGGATTCCCTCCGCGTACTGTCTGTAATTCATCGCGTACAGATAGGGGATCATTCTGTGGCGCAGGCGCAGGAATTCCTCCATCACAGCGCGGATCTCCGGTCTGAACCGCCACGGTTCCTTGGAATTGAACCGGCTGTTCGTCGAGTGCAGGCGCATGATCGGCGAGAAGACACCATACTGCACCCATCTGCCGCTGAGCTCATCGTCCTTCACGCCCTGCATATGTCCGCCGATATCGTGGCTCCACATGCCATAGCCGATGTTGGTCGCGGACGCCGTGAAATACGGCTGGAAATCAAGCGACTCCCACGTCACGATCGTATCGCCCGAAAAACCGACCGGATAGCGGTGGCTTCCAGGACCCGCGTACCTTGAAAATGTCATGGGCCGTTTCCCGTCCCGCGCATTGTCCAGAAAATGATAGTGATTGAGCATCCACAGCGGATCGAGCCCTTCAAGCCTTGACTCTGTTCCCTGCTGCCAGTCGATCCACCAGAAATCGATGCCATCCGCCTCCTGCGGATGATGCAGGACGGTAAAGTAAGCCTCCATGAACTTTTCGTCGGAGACGTCAAATGCAACCGGCAGTCCGTTCTCCCGATCCGCGTCGCTCATCCCCATCGCCCTGCTCATGGCGTCGTACCGATCCTCATAAGCGCGCACCCCGTCCGCCGGGTGCACATTCAGGGTGACGTGAAGATTCCGTTCATGGAGCCAGCCCAGGAATCCTGCCGGATCCGGAAACAGCTCACGGTTCCACGTGTACCCCGTCCAGCCGCTGCCGTACTTCTCATCCACGTCCACCAGATGCCAGTCCATATCTATGACTGCCACCGCAAAAGGAATCTTCTCCGCCGCAAAGCGCTCGATCAGCTCACGGTAGCTTTCCTCCGTGTATTTGTGATATCTGCTCCACCAGTTCCCGAGCGCATACCTTGGTACCATGGGCGTCGTCCCGCACAGCCTGTAGAAATCCTGTATACACGTGAGATAATCCGTGCCGTATCCCCAGAAATACAGATCCTCCACCTGCTCCCTGCGCGCCTCGATCCACCCGTCCTCCCTGATGATCAGGGAATTGCTGTCGTCCATCACCGCATAGCCGCGCAGGGAGACCAGCCCGTCCGCGAGCGGGATCACGCCGTCCGCGCCGTCGAGCGTCCTGGTCGTCCCCCGCAGCTCACGCTCGTCATCCGCCTTTATCACATCTCCGTAGTGCCACACATTCTCTTTTGGCAGAAATCCACCCTCGACTATGATGTACAGACCGTCCGCGCAGAAGCGCTTTTTGTCATAATGGAGATGAATCCTGTCCGTACTGATCTCCAGCGAATCCTCCGTGTCTGTCACCTGATAGTCACACACGCCCAGATCCCTGTTCCACACAACCTGTGTCGGTCTGTCCTCAAAGATGCCCTTCTCCGAGTACTCCAGTCTGACCAGCCCGGCCGTCAGCACGCTGATGCGGTAGTCTGTACCCTGTATGACATTTTCTTTCCTGCACACCGGCTCTGCCTGTATACGATACTGTTCCTTCATCTTTTCACCTCTCTATTCCTGTTTTAAGGCACTGCCAGACCGGATCCGGTCTGCCCCCCGTTTCTATTTTTTCAGATACATCCTCGCCTCATAAGGACGAAGCGTCCCCGTCTCGTCTGTGTCCCTGTAATTGCTGACCAGCAGCTCCATACTCGAAACATCCTCGTCCAGCGAATAACTGACAGTCGTGTCATAAAAATTGCACAGGACAAGAAGCGTGTGATCCTCGTTTGACCTGGTATAGGCAAAGATATTCTCGTCATCCGCCAACAGCAGCCTGAAATCGCCGTCCACAAACACATCATACTCCTTTCGCAGGTGGACCAGCTTTCTATAGCAGGAAAAGACCGAATCCTCGTCGTTCATCTGGCTTTCGGCATGGATCTCTCTGTAGTTCGGATTGATCTTCAGCCACGGCGTTCCCTTCGTAAAACCGGCATTCTCCCCGTCATTCCACTGCATCGGCGTCCTTGCGTTATCGCGGCTCTTTGCGTGGATAGAGCGCATGATCTCCTCCCTGGAGTAACCCTTTTCAAGCCGCTCCTGATACAGGTTCAGCGTCTCGATATCGCGGTAATCCTCCATCTCATACTGCACGTTGGTCATTCCGAGCTCTTCGCCCTGATAGATATACGGCGTTCCCTGCAGCCCGTGCAGGAGGATCGCCAGCATCTTTGCGGACTCGACCCGGTACTGCCCGTCGTTGCCCCAGCGCGAGACGATGCGCGGCAGGTCGTGGTTGTTCCAGAACAGGCTGTTCCAGCCTTTTTGGCAAAGCTGTGTCTGCCAGCGCTCAAACACTTCCTTGAGCTTCATGAACGGCAGCGGCGCCAGATCCCACTTCTCCTTTCCCTCGATCTGATCCAGACAGATGTGCTCAAACTGGAACACCATGGACAGCTCGCTGTTGTCCGGATTGCTGTAGAGCTTTGCAAGCTCCGTCGTGGCGCCCCACGCCTCCCCGACTGTCACCAGATCCGCTTTCTGAAACGTCTCACTGCTCAGCTCCCGCAGATACTCATGCAGGCGCGGCCCGTTGTTCGTGATCTTTTTGTCCGGCTCCTTCGCGATCTGGTCGATCACATCCAGGCGGAAACCGCCGACGCCTTTTTCGATCCACCAGTTGATCATGTCATAGATCTCCTGGCGCAGTTTGGGATTTTCCCAGTTGAGATCGGGCTGTTTGACAGAAAACTGATGAAAATAATACTGCTGTAACGCCGGAACCCACTCCCACGCCGAACCGCCGAAGGCTGCGCGCATGTCGTTTGGATATTCTCCCTCCACGCCGTCTCTCCAGACATAGTAGTCATGATACGGGTTCTCCCTGCTCTTTTTTGCCTCCTGGAACCAGCGGTGCTCGTCCGAGGAGTGGTTCAGCACCAGATCCATGATGATGCGGATATGGTGTTTCTCCGCCTCCCTGATCAGCGCCTCCATGTCATCCAGCGTGCCGAACATCGGATCGATATCCTGGTAATCAGAGATATCATACCCGTTGTCGTCCTGCGGCGACCTGCACACCGGCGAGAGCCAGATCGCATCGATCCCGAGCTCTTCCAGATAATCCAGCTTTGCGATGATGCCCTGCAGGTCGCCGATCCCGTCCCCGTTGCTGTCCGCAAAGCTGCGCGGATAGATCTGGTAGATCACCGCGCGCTTCCACCACCTGTCACTGCCTGTCTGATTTGTGTCCTTCATCTCGTCTTTCATTTATAATCGTTCTCCTTTCAAAATGTTTGTCGATCCAATCATATGTGATCTTCACTCATCCAGGATCATGTTTGGCGGCAATTCTTTTCTCATTTTTTTCATTATTGTAAAGGGATCCCCGATCCATTCATCCTCGTAGGCATTGTTGAAATAGACGGCGGTCACAATTATCACATCTTTCCTGTCATTCCCCCGTCGCCCAGATAAATGTTCAGTATACAACAACCACCCTGCCCCAAAATAATTCTGCATCAAACACGCCCTATCAAATTTATCTGCTGCTTCTCGTATTTTATCATGGTATCTGAGATGTGTAACCCTAAAGTCGTGAAATAGTTACTCAAAACATATTTTGTACAGATAACCCATGGG
>ERZ779631.254-NODE-254-length-20523-cov-5.778386_pt1 | contig 20523 bp, 26 predicted proteins | sample MGYA00514193_ERZ779631 | MGnify/ENA primary metagenome ERZ779631 (study PRJEB29562, sample SAMEA4376710) | mouse gut metagenome | isolation source: Cecum | study: EMG produced TPA metagenomics assembly of the A DSS colitis mouse model was used to assess the...
CGGCCTGGGCCGGGAGCTGGCCCGCCAGATCGAGGACGTGTTCCCCGACATCGAGTGCTTTTGGCTGATCGCCCGCCGGGAGGATCGGCTGGAGAGTCTGGCCATCAGCCTCCCGGGGCGGCACACGGAGTGTCTGCCCCTGGACCTCTGCGACCCCATGAGCTTCGTGGCCCTGAAGGACCGGCTGGCGGAGAAGAAGCCGGAGGTCTCCCTGCTGGTCAACTGCGCGGGCTGCGGCTGTCTTGGCCGGGTGGGGGAGATGGACACCGCCACCCAGACCCGGATGGTGGACCTGAACGTCCGGGCTCTGACCGCCGTGACCAATATTGTCCTGCCCTATATGCCTGAGGGGAGCCGCATTTTGAATGTGTCCTCCATCGCCTCCTTCTGCCCCAACCCCCGGATGACGGTCTACTCCTCCACCAAGGCCTACGTCTCCCACTTCACCGTGGGCTTGAACGAGGAGCTCCGCCGCCGGAAGGTCAGCGTCACGGCGGTGTGCCCCGGCCCCATGGACACGGAGTTCCTGCCCCTGGCGGGCATCACGGGCCGCTCCAGCACCTTCGAGTTCCTGCCCTACTGCGACCAGGTCCGGGTGGCCGGCGGCGCCCTCCGGGCCGCCAAGGCGGGCCGCGTAATCTATACGCCCAAACTCCTGTATAAATTCTACCGCCTCCTGGCCAAACTGACCCCATCCCAGCTCCTGGTGAAGTTCGTCAAGACCTGACTGAAAAGGAGGAGCGGGGCCCCTGGATGGCCCCCGCTCCCAAATGTCACAAAACCGTAACACACGCCAATTGGAAACCATGCTATACTGAAACAGTGTCCATCTGCAAACACCCAAAGGACCAAGACCCCACGCAAGTCCTCCGCCCCACAGCGGCGAGCAAAGCGATGCGGCGTCCCACAGAAAATCCCGCCGGAATCCAGCGAAGCGAATCCGGCGGGAAGAGGAGGGGCAAAGGAGCGGAGTGCAGTTTTCGCCTACAGTCCGCAGACTGTTGGCGGAAACGAAACGGAGCGGATTTCGCCCCGACGACGGGGGTGTAAGGGTTTCGACGGGGGTATGGAGGCGGGACCAGCGGGCGGCGGCGCCTGACCGCCATAAAACGGGCAAATTATAAATCAAATAACAACAACACTGTTGCTGTTGCTGCCTGATTAAAGGCAGCCGTCCGACCCGGAAGGACCGCGAGCCGGGAAGGGCGTCGTTCAGCGGTAAATGTGCGTACGGGGCGCTTCGGCCGTGCCACACATCAGAAGCTCACCTGAGATGACGGCGTGACGGCTTGCCGTCATCGAGGGGAACAGGGAGGATCAAGCCTCCCGCAATAACCGTCTGCGCCCGGAGAAAGTCCCGTCAAAGTGCTTTCGGACGCGGGTTCAACTCCCGCCACCTCCACCAGCTCAGAAATTCCCACCGCCGCTCCGTTTCCGGCTTCGCCGAAAACTGCGCTATGGTGGGAATTTCTTCGCTTTCGGGCCGGATTCGCTGCGCTGGATTCCGGCCCGATTTTGGAACGGATACATGGTCCGCATCTGGACATGGGACGAACACCTGTTGTTTCAAGGGCGGTTTTGCCGTGATGGTGTGGCTCTGATGTCAAAACGAACAGCGGAGGTCAAGGTGTAAAAGCCTTGGCCTCCGCTGTTTCATGCTTGTTCGGTTGTGTCCTGTGCGTCCCGCCACTCCGCTGACTCCCGCCGGCCTTGTTCAAGAAGAAACCACGGAAGCCCTCCCGGCCGGGAGGGCTTCATGAAATATCATTGCGTTCCGCAGGTTCAAAAAATATGACTCTCTTTTCCGCGGAGTTTGCATGCGGACATGCAATCTTCCCGGCGGGCCGGGGCTTTAGTGGAGGTGAAGCGATGTTTGAACTGTACGCGAAGAAGAATCAGCTGGCGGTGGGGCGGCGGGAGGCGGTGACCAGCGGGAGCGTGAACGTGTACCCGGTCCGGTTCCGGTTCTCGGAGGACTGGGCGGGGCTGGAGAAGACCGCCGTGTTCCGGGCGGGAGAGCGGTCTGTTTCGGTCCTGCTGGATGAAACCGGGGAAGTTGAGTGCGTTGTCCCCTGGGAGGTGCTGGCCGCGCCGGGGCTCCAGCTGGAGGCCGGGGTGTACGGGACCCGGGGCGGAGATGTGGTCCTGCCCACGGTCTGGGCGGACCTTGGCTACATCGAGACCGGCGCGGCTCCCGGGGAGGACGCCCGGCCCCCTACGCCGGGATTGTGGGAGCAGCAGCTGGCCCGGAAGGGGGACGGGCTGGGCTACACGGACCAGGGAGAGCTGGGGCTCTACGCCGGGAAGACGCTGCTGGGCTCCGTCCCGATTGCCGGCGGCGGGGGAGAGGGTGGGACCTCGGACCACCGTTTTCTCTCTCACCGGGACGCGGAGAGGCAGCACCCCATGAGCGCCATCGACGGGCTGGAAGAGGAAATCCGGCGCATCCCGCCCCCGGCGGAACCTTTGAGTAATTTGGAATTGGAGGAGCTTTTGAAATGAGCAAATATCTTGACAGCAACGGACTTTTGTACCTGTGGAGCAAAATCAAGACCCTGCTGGGCGGCAAGGTGGACAAGGTGGAGGGCAAGGGGCTGAGCGCCAACGACTTCACCACGGCGGAGAAGGAGAAGCTGGCGGAGCTGGAGAACTACACCCTGCCGGAGGCCACGGCGGAGACCCTGGGCGGTGTCCGGGTGGGGGCGGGGCTGACCGTCACCGGCGGCGTTCTCTCGGCCACCGGCGGCGGGACGGCGGACAGCGTGGACTGGAGCAACATCCAGAACAAGCCGGACCTCGCGCTGAAATCGGACCTGACCAACGTGTACACGTACAAGGGCAGCAAGGTGAATTACGCGGCCCTGCCGGAGAGCGGGAACACCGTGGGCGACGTGTGGAACGTGGAGGACACGGGGATGAATTACGCCTGGACCGGGGAGGGCTGGGACGCCCTGGGTGCGGCGTTCGAGATCCAGGCCATCACCAACGAGGAGATCGACGCCATCACGGCGGCGGAGGCGTGAGGGTATGGGGTTTCTGGATCATGCCGGGCTCGCCTGCTTCTGGGGGAAAGTCAAGAGCTACGTGGACGGAAAGGCCGGCGGCGCCGAAGAGGTCTATTCCACGGAGGAGCGGAGAATCGGGACCTGGATTGACGGAAAGCCGCTGTATCGGAAAACATTTTATACGGACTACTCCAAGTCTTCTCTGAATGCCACAGCCTCGTTTACTTTCATCCTCGAAAGCGCCGAGTTTGACCAGGTGACCAATATGTTCGGGTCCATTATGTTTTCGAATGGGACAAAATCCTATCCTCTTGGCTTTGTTCAAGATGAAAATTATTTCACAGCTTTTACCACCGCCTCGCGTGGTATTGCATATTTCTCAAGCGTCACCCAGGTCGACGCGGATTGCGTCTTCATTACAATTGAGTACACGAAAAAACCCGACTGAGGAGGAGCCCCTATGACCGAAAAATGTACCGACAACCCCCGGGACTGCCCGCTGGTCCGCCGGGTGGAGGCCCTGGAGCGGGCCAATGAGCAGCACAGCGCCACACACCGGGAGATGTTCAAGCGGATCGGGGACCTGGAGCGGGTCAGCGATGTGCAGGAGAACAAGCTGGATACCATTCTGAAGAAGCTGGACGAGCTCACCGAGAAGGTGGAGGCCCTGGAGGCCAAGCCCGGGAAGCAGTGGGAGGGGCTGGTGGAAAAGGCCCTGTGGGCCGTGTGCGCCGCCGTCATCGCTTTCCTGCTGGGGAGGGTGGGGCTGTGAGAGGGAAGCGGCGCAGGGAGCCCAAGACCTCCAACCTGATTCTGCTGGCCCTGGGGCTGTTCGCCTTTGGGTTCATCGTGGCCATGACCGTGATCTTCTGCGTGAAGGGCGCGGTGCCGGATACGCTGATTCAGTACACCCTGGGCAGCTTTGCCGTGGAGCTGTTTTCTCTGGCGAGAATCAAGATTTCCAAGGTAAAAACCGGGGACAAGCCCGGGGAAAGTGAGGACAACTATGGATAAGACCATCATCAAGCGGCTGGGGAATCTCCTCAGCGTAAAGTCCCTGGTGACGCTGACGCTGACCGGCGTGTTCGCTTACATGGCGGTGGCGCAGACCATCAGCCAGGACTTCATGACCGTGTACGCCGTGGTGATCGCGTTCTACTTCGGGACGCAGAGCCAGAAGGTGCAGGACAGTCTGGACGGGGGCGGCAATGGCAACGGCTGAGAAGGTGCTGGCCGTGGCCTGTTCGGAGCTGGGGGCGAAGGAGTCCCCGGCGAACTCCAACAATGTCAAATACAACACTTGGTATTATGGCCGGGAGGTCTCCGGGGCGGCATATCCCTGGTGCATGGTGTTCGTGCAGTGGGTGTTTGCCCACGCGGGGGTTCCGCTGCCGCTGAAAACCGCCTCCTGCGGGGCGCTGATGAACGCGGCCAAGAAAGCGGGGCAGTGGGTGGCCAAGGGCTGCCGCCCCGGGGACGTGGTGATCTACGACTTCCCCGGCGGGGCGGCCACGGACCACTGCGGCGTCATTGAGAAGGTGACGGCCTCGGGGGTGGTGGCCATTGAGGGCAACACCTCCCAGGCCGGAAGCCAGAGCAACGGGGGCATGGTGTGCCGGAAGAACCGGCCTTACAGTCAGATCGTGGGCGCGGTGCGCCCGGAGCTTGAGGAGGAAGACGACATGAACATCGACAAGCTGACCGACGCGGAGGTCCTGGCGCTGGGGAAGCGGCTCCAGGCGGTGATGGGCAGGCAGACCGTCAGTCCGGCCCTGGCGGCGGAGCTGGCTGAGGCCAAGGCCAGGGGCATCACCGACGGGAGCAGTCCCGGGGCCTTCTGCACCAGGGCCCAGGCGGCGGTGATGACGCTGAGGGCAGTGAAAAAGTAAAAAACGGAGGGCTTGGCCTCTCCCTGACAGGGATATCTACGACTCGAGGAAGCACCCCGGCGGGAATCACGCTGTGATTTCCTGCCGGGGGCTTTCCTCGTCCCGTTGAATGTCCTGTCCAACGCAGCCAATGTCATTGTAGTGGATTTCAATGGTCCGCATCGCTTTCTTGGACCACTTGGTGCTTTTCTCATGCACCACGATCTTCTGGATGAACAGCCGCAGCAGCTCCGGCGTCAGCTCCGCGCTGCGCTTTCGCGTGGCGGTCAGCTCCTGTTCCTGACTCCGTATTTTCCTCTGGATTTTGGCGGACTGCCTGTCGCCGATGTATTCGTCGAACTCCCTGGCATGTTCCCTGGCCATTGCCTTCATCCGCCGCAGGTTCTCCAAGACCACCTCATGTCGTTTGTCCTTGTAAGATGCAGAGGATTTATTTCTCCCTCAGCTTACGGGCAATCTGACTTGGCCCGATTCCGGCGGCGCACATGGCAGAGATCCGGCGGACTATGGCGGCGGTTCCCTCGTCTACAATCAGCTTCTGGCTGCTATTTTCCTCCTTCTGGTAACCATAGGGAGCCCTGGTCCCAAACCGTTCTCCCCGCTCCGCTTTGGCCTTGAGGACGGCCCGCACCTTGCGGCTGGAGTCCCGAACATACCATTCGTTGAACAAATTTTTGAACGGCATCAGTTTGCTGCTCTCACTGCTGTCGGCGCACTGCCTATGGCAAACCCCGGCCCTGCGTATCGGATCATCTCCAGGTCCATGAAGTGGTCCCCTGCAGGTTACGGACGATTCCTGGCCAAGTGCCGGCACGGAATGATATCCACCTCCCGCCGGATGAGCAGGTTTTCGGCGTCGTCCACCAGCCAGACGTTGTAGAGATGGGTTGTTGGTGATGAGTTCCGGGAAGCGCGTGCCCCGGGCAAGTGGTCGGCTTACAGCTCCAGCCAGTGGGAGGGCTCCGTGAAAAGGAGGACCTTTCCCCGCTCCGGAGGCCAGTGCTCAACGTCACGTTCCAATGCGGCGCGCATCCCGCCCCGGTCGTCCTCCGGAAAAGGAACGTGATACACACAGATTGTCCTCGCCGGGAGGGCCCCCTGGAAGAACCTCCCGGTTCGCAGGGCCCGGAAGAACAGGGGATTGACAAAAACGGCGTCCAGCGGCGGAAGCCCCGGGAAGGTCTCCAGCGTGTAGTCCGCGTCCGCCGTGAAGAGGACCCGCTTTTCACCCAGGGTCAGCAGAAGACAGGCATGGGGCACGTCCCAATACCGCCTGTCCAGGTGGCGGGTGGGGAGGGACCGGACGGTGACGCCGGGGGCCAGGGTCCATTCCTCCGGGCCGTCGGGCGGGATGCATGAGACGCCCCATTCATCCAGACAGGCTCGCAGGCGCCTCCGGGCTTCCGAATCCCCCGGGGGGAGGAAGAGGCCTTTTGGCTGGCGCCGCTGCGCGTACTCCTGGACCAGCTCCGCCGAGAAATGGTCCGAGTGTCCGTGGGTGAACAGTAGAAAGTCGACGCCGTCATAGGGCGGCTCCCCGTCTTGAAGCCGCCGCAGGGTGTCCGGCGGAATGTCGCTGAAGGGGTTGTCCGTCACCCGATAGAGGCCGTCGATCAGGAGTTTGGTGTTCCGGTATTCCAGCAGGATGCCCGCGTTGGCAATCAGCATCCCGCGAAGTGTTTCGTCCATAGCGCGCTCCTTGCTTGTTTCGGGCCGCTGGGGCGGCGAGAGCGGCAGCAGGTGAAGCCTGCTGCCGCCCTGTATTTTGGTGTCACATGAGGGATTGTGGATTTTCCAGATAATTTTTCACGTCGTTGATGAAGTTCGCCAGGGGGACGCCGTCGGTGACCCGGTGGTCGCTTCCGATGACCAGCTTCATCATCATTCTGGCCGCGATGGTGTCTTTCCCGTCGTCCAGGACCACTGCCATTTTCTTCGCCGTGCAGGCGGTCATGATGGAGGACTGAGGAGGAAGAGGCCGTGGGACGGAGTCGTAGGAATTCAGCTTGCCGATGTTGGTCACGCCGAAGGTGCCCCCGGAGCAGTCGTCGGGCCGCAGCTTTCCCTCGTTGGCCCGGCCCACGAGCTCCCGCATCTCCTCGGAGATCTGGAAGACGCTCTTGTCCTGGGCGTCCTTGACCACCGGGGCCACCAGCCCCTTCTCGGAGGCGGTCATGACGCTGACGTTGGAGGGCTTGTAGACCTCGATGGCGGTTTTGTCCGCATTCAGAGAGGAGTTCATGATGGGTGTTTTCTGCAGGGAGAGGGCCACCGCCCGGACGATGAAATCGTTGACCGTGACCTTGGACCCATGCTCCGCGTTGACCGCCTTGCGGAACTCCAGCAGATCCGTCACGTCCACGTAGATGCCCTGGTAGTGCAGGGGAATGGAGAGGCTGGCCTCCATGTGCTTCCCCATGGCCTTTCGGATGCCCTTGTAGGGGATGGACTCTAAAATTTCCGTCATAAGCGCCCCCCGCTCACACCAGACCGGAGATGTCCTCGCCCTCTTCGCCGATGATGCAGACGGGCGTGCCGCAGTCGTAGTCCTCTTCCGTCTCCACCAGAATCTTCAGAAGCGTGGCGGTCTCGGGGCAGGGGAACTCCATCGTGGTCTTGTCGGTCAGAACCTCGAACAGGGGCGCGCCCTTTTCCACCTTGTCGCCCACATTGGCCATCCAGGATACGATCTGGCCCTCTTCCATGCCCTCGCCCATTCTGGGCATCTTGATCACTCTTGCCATTTTGCTACCTCCTGCTTTTATTTCAAAAAATTGTTGTCACGCGTTGATGAGCTCTTTCACCTTAGCGGCGATCTTGTCCGGGGACAGCATCACCCAGTCCTCCATGACGGGGCCGGCGGGAATGACGGTGTCCGGCAGGGTCAACCGCTGGACCGGCATCTTCAGGTCCTTGAAGCAGGCCTGGGTTACCTGGAAGGCGATCTCGCCGGTGATGCCGTAAGTCTCGGTGAATTCGTCCACAATGAGCAGTTTGCCGGTCCTCTTCACGGAGGCCGTCACCGGGTCCAGGTCCAGGGGCCGCAGGCTCCGCAGATCGATGAGGTCGATGTCGATGCCCTCCTCCGACAGCGCGGCGGCGGCTTTTGCGGCCTTCAGGATGGAGGTGCCGAAGCCGCAGACGGTCAGGGCGTCGCCCTCATGGACGGTCCGGCTCTTGCCGATGGGGACGACGAAGTCCGGGTCCAGGGGGACTTCCCCCTTCATCCGGTACGCGGCGGACTCCTCACAGAAGAAGACCGGGTCCTTGTCCCGAATGGCCGCCTTCAAAAGGCCTTTGGCATCCTCCGGTGTGGAGGCACAGACCACCTTCAGCCCTGGGAAGCCCGCAAACAGGTGGTAGATGGACTGACTGTGGTGGGGGCCGGAGCGGGTGCCGCCGCCGATGGCCGTGCGGACCACCGCCTGCATGTTTTTCACCTGCCCGCCGGACATGTAGCGGTATTTCGCCAGATGGTTGACGATGGGGTCCAGGGCCACCATGCTGAAGTCCATCTTCATGATTTCCATGATGGGCTTCCAGCCGTACATGGCGGCGCCGATGCCGAAGCCCACGATGGCATTTTCCGCCAGGGGGGAGTCGATGATGCGGTCGGGGCCGTATTTGTGGTACAGGTCGCCGGTAACGCCGTAGGCGCCGCCCAGAATGCCTACGTCCTGGCCCAGAAGGATGACCTTGTCGTCCCGGGCCATCTCCTCGTCCATGGCCATGCGGAGGGCCTGCATATATGTCATTTTCTTCGTTTCCATGGGGGTTCCTCCTTTCAAGCCTCGGTTCCGGACCAATAGATGTCTTCCATGGCGACCTCCGGCTCACTGTAGGGGGCCGCCTCGGCGAAAGCCCAGGCCTCATCGATTTCCCGTTCACACTTGTCCTCGATGGCCCTGAGCTGCCCGTCCTGCACGCCGTACTGCTCCTTCAGCTTGGCGGAGAGCAGATGGATAGGGTCCCGCTTCATCCAGAACTCCTGTTCCTTCGGGTCCTTGTACTTGGTGCCGGGCTCGTTGACGGCGTGGCCCCGCTGCCGCCAGGTCATGACCTCCAGAATCATGGGGCCATTTCCGGCGCGGACATACTCCGCCGCCTTGACCGTCGCGTCGTAGACAGCTTCCACGTCGTTGCCGTTTTCCACCGTCACGCCAGGGATGCCGAAGCCCGCCGCCCGGGTGCTGAGGCGCTGGAGGCCGGTCATCTTCCGGAAATCCTCGGAGATGGCGAAGAAGTTGTTTTGGATGATGAAGAGCACGGGGAGCTTGAAGGCTGCCGCCATGTTCACACCCTCGTAAAAGGAACCTTCGCAGGTGCTTCCGTCTCCGGAGTAGGCCACCGCGATGTTGCCCTTCCCCTCGTGCTTGAAGTGGTAGGCGAAGCCCACCGGGACGGTGTAGCAAGGGCCCAGGGTGCCGCCCAGGACGTACAGGTTTTTGGACACGTCCACGAAGTGGGCCTCGCCGGCCTTGCCCTTGCAGGTGCCGGTGGATTTCAGCAGCGTCTCGGACAGCATGGTCTTCATGTCGCAGCCCCGCATGAGCAGGTGGGGGTGGGAGCGGTGGTGGGGGCAGACCGCGTCGGTGGGGCGGAAGGCCATCATGGTGGCCGTTCCGCAGGCCTCCTCGCCCATGCCCAGATGGGTCATGCCCAGGGGTTTGCCGTCCACGTAGGCATCCCAGAGCCGCTCGTCAAACCGGCGGGCCTTGTACATGTTTTCGTAGAACGCGAGCAGGATAGAAAGATCTGCCATAACGTATTCTCCTTTTGCCAACTTTTATCCCTTTCATGTTATCCATTTTACGGGACTTTTTCAAATAGACAGAATTCATATGAGGTTATTCCATGGAATTATAGACCGGTGGGCCGGGCTGAAATAACCCCAGGGAATAGCAGGCTGAAAAGGATTGGAATTGTACAATTTCGCCGCCATCATGTAAAATCTCAGGTGAATATGAAAAAGAAAGAGGTTACACGTCATGGGAAAAATCAAATTCGGCGTCTGTGAGTTCAGCTTTCCGTACTGGGGCCCTCAGGCCATCCGGATGGCCCACGAGGCCGGTTTCTCCGGGATGCAGCTGGCGGACGGCGGCGGCTCCATGTACTCCTATCCGCTGAACAACAAGTGGATTCAGGAGAGCTATCTGGAGAGCGCGGCCAAGTATGGCGTCACCCTCCAGTCCATCCATCTTTACACGCTGGTCCGCCAGGGCTTCATCCGCAGCAGCCAGCGCACCGCCGAGGGGAAAGAGGGCATGGAGAGCATCCGAATGGGAATCATCGCGGCCTCGGAGATGGGCATCCCCACGGTGATGATCGAGGGAATGCGGATGTACGGCGCCGCCCAGCATCAGCACGTCCTGGATATGTACCAATACGCGGTGAAGGTGGCCGAGGATTACGGCGTCCAGATTGCCATGGAGACCGACGTGACCATGGAAAAGCACTTCGAGTTCCTGGACCGGTTCGACGGGAAGCTGAAGCTCTGCTTCGACACCCACAACCCGGTCATGTACGGCACGGGCTATCCGCCGGACATGATCCGGAAGCTGGGAAAAGAGCGAATCGACCACTTCCACATGAAGGAATCCCTGCCGGACGCGGAGGGGTTCGTGACCAAGGAGACCGCCCCCATTGTCCTGCTGGGCCAGGGCGGAACCTTTTTCAAAGAGTCCGTCCAGGCCATCAAGGACATCGGCTACGAGGGCTGGATCATCTCCGAGACCTTCTATACCCGGCCCAACCTGAACGTGAACGGAGAGGACTACATCTCCCTGGCCCGGAGGGACGTGGAGACGCTGAAGGCCGCCTTCGGCGAGGACTGAGCCTTGGAAAGAGCGGGCAAGGGGAAACTCTGGACCAGGACCTTCACCGCCCTGCTGGCGGCGAATTTCTTCACCGCCATGGTGTTCTACCTGCTGAACACCACCATCGCGGGGTACGTGATGGACAGCTTCCGCGTGGGCCCGGCGGAGAGCGGCGTCATCGTGGGGGCCTACGCGGTGGGCGCGGTGCTGGCCAGACTCCTGATCGGGGGCGGCGCCGCCCGCCTGGGCCTGCGGCGGCTGGCATGGTCGTCCACCGCGCTGTATCTGCTTCTGACGGCGCTGTATCTGGCGGCGGACCGCTACTGGCTGCTTTTCCTGGTCCGCTTTCTCCAGGGGATCAGCTTCGGCATATCCAACACGGTGGTGAACACCTTGGGAATGCTGGAGATTCCCTTGGAGAGACAAGGGGAGGGCACGGCGGTTTTCACTCTGAGCCCCACGCTCTCCGCCGCCGTGGGTCCGGCGGTGGGCATGGTACTGTTTCGGAGCGATTCCTACCGCACGGTGCTGTGGACCTGCACGGTCTGCGCAGCGGTTGCCATGGTCATGGTGCTGGCGGCGGGCATCCGGCCTGACGGGCCGCCGGTCCTCGCGGCAAGCGAGGCCGGAGAGGAACGGAGAAAATTCGAGCTGTTCGAAGCCCGAGCCCTGCCGGTCAGCGTCATGTTCCTGCTCATGGCCATGTGCTACGGCACCGTCACGTCCTTCGTGAGCCGGTACTCCGAGAGCCTCGGCCTGGAGGACGCGGCCACATTTTATTTCGTGGTCTATGCCTTGGTGATTGTCCCGGTGCGGCCCCTGGCGGGGAGGCTCCTGGACAAGCGGACGGACAACATGGTGATCTATCCAACGCTGGCGGTCTATGCCCTGGGCTTTTTTCTGCTCAGCCGTGCCGGGAATGGATTCGTTCTGCTGCTCTCCGCCGCGTGCGTGGGCGCGGGCTACGGTGTGAGCCTGTCCGGCGGACACGCCATCGCCGTCAAATACACCACGCCGGACCGGTACGCCTTGGCCGTCGCCACCTTCTACGCCTGCGGAGACCTGGGCGTGGGTGTGGGCCCGGCGCTGCTGGGGATGCTCCAGCCGTCCCTCGGCTACCGGGGCATGTACCTCTCCCTGGTTCTGGTGGTGACCCTGGGCGGGCTTTTGTACACGGCCTTTCACGGCCGGGGAAGGGGAAGAGGACGATGATCTACATCGAATCGGAGAGCCGGGACCCGTATTTCAATCTGGCCCTGGAGGAGTATGTTTTTGAGGAGCTGGACCCAGGCCGGCGGTATTTCATGCTCTGGCAGAACGACAACGCCATCATTGTGGGAAAATACCAGAACACCGCCCAGGAGATCAACCAGGAGTTTGTGGACGCCCACCACATCCGGGTGGCCCGCAGGCTCTCCGGCGGCGGGGCGGTCTATCACGACCAGGGAAATCTGAACTTCACCTTCATCGTCAACGAGGGGGATATTGAACAGTTCAATTTTCAGTATTTCATCCGGCCCGTCCTGGCCGCCCTGGACCGCTTCGGCGTCCGGGCCGGGTTCACGGGGAGGAACGACATCACCATTTGCGGGAAAAAATTCTCCGGCAACTCTCAGTATGTGAAGCGGGGGCGCATCCTGCACCACGGCTGCATCATGGTGGACAGCAATCTGACGGACGTGGCCGCGGCCCTGCGGCCCAAGGCGGCGAAGTTCCAGTCGAAAAGCGCCAAGTCCGTGGTCAGCCGGGTGACCACCGTCAACGAGCACAGCTCCGCGCCGGTCACGGTGGAGGCGTTCAAGGCGGCGCTGCTGGAGGAGATCGCCTCCGCCGGGTCGCTGGAGCGGCATGTCCTGACGGGGAAGGAGCTGAAGCGGGTGGAAACCCTGGCGGAGGAGAAATACCGCACCTGGGAGTGGACCTACGGCTGGTCCGGGGACTACAACTACAGCAAAAGCGAGAAGTTCGACTTTGGTCTGGTGGAGGTGAACGCCGGGGTGAGGGAAGGCATCATTGAAGAGCTCCGCGTCACCGGCGACTTTTTCGGGCGGGGCGACATCGCCGAGCTGGAGCAGGCCCTGGTGGGAGAGCGGATTGACGAGGGCCTGGGCGCGCGGCTGCGGGAGAAGCTGGACGTGGGGTATTACATCCAGGGGATGGAGCCGGAGCAGATGCAGAAGCTCCTCCGTTAGGGGAGCACTGGAGCGAGATTCGGAAAGGTATGGTGACACGATGGAACTGTTCTGTGTGAAGCCCGCAGTTCATTATCTGGAGACCTTCCACGCCTTCGTGGAGGCGTTCGCTCTGTCGGAGACGGACCTGATTCTGACGGAGTCTGTCATTTACGATGGCGTCCTGGCGGAGGAGGCGTGCCTGAGAGCCCACGTGATCCTGAAGGATACCTACGATCCGGCGGAGCCGACGGAGGAGGCCATAGACGCCATTCTCAGAGACATGGAGGGGCTGGAGGTGAAGCGGGTCGTCGCCATTGGCGGCGGAAGCGTCATCGACATCGCCAAGCTCCTGTGCGTGAGGGACGCCCGCCCCATCGGAGAAATCATCCGGCGGGAGCGGGAGATCCGGCTGGACAAGACCCTGGTCGCCGTCCCCACCACCTGCGGCACGGGAAGCGAGGTCACCTACGGCGGCATCGTCACCATGGGGGACACCGGATACAAGACGGCCATCATCGACCCCCTTCTGTCCGCCAGCCACGCGGTCCTGATTCCGGAGCTGCTTTACAGCCTGTCGGACAGGGTGTTTCTCCACTGCTCGGCGGACGCCCTGGGCCACGCCATGGAGGCCCATGTCTCCAGGACCCGGGGGAACGAGATGGCCCGGGCGGCGGGCGCCCGGGCGGTCAGGCTCATCACGGAGGGGTACGCCGAGTGGCTGCTGGCGGGCGGGAGCCGGGAGGCCCGGAACCGGCTGACGGGCCGGTTCCTCATGGCCAGCTGCCTGGGGGGCATGGCGGTGAACAACGGCGGCGCGGGCCCGGTCCACGCCCTGGCCTACCCGGTGGGCGAAACCTATCACATGTCCCACGGCGAGTCGATCTATCAGTTCCTGACGGAGGTGTTCCTCCACTACGAGCGGACGGCGGACGGCCCGCCGCTGGAGGAGCTGCGGGACATCATTCGCCCGGCCCTGGCCCGGGCGGGCATCCAGGCCCCCTCCGTGTTCCAGGGGCTGGAGAAGCTGATGAACGCCCTCTGCCCCGCGAGGCCCCTGAGCGCCTGCGGCATGACGGAGGACGACGTGGAGGGCTTCGTGGAGAACATCTTCGCGGCCAAGCAACGGCTTCTGGCGGCCGGCTGGACGGCGTTCACCAGGGAGGACGCGGCGGGCGTCTACCGCAGGCGGTTGGGCCTGGATCAATAATTATAAGTAATATTTTCTCATAATTCCTATCTATTTTACTTGCGAAAACCCGGATGCTATACTGAAATCAGCGAAGAGAATTCCCTGAGGGGAAAAACAATCTGTGAGGCTGCGTATGGAAAAGGCAAGGGCGGAACTGGTATTCCAGGTGGGCATGGTCGTCGACAGCGTGGACGAGGTTCTGGAGAATCTGAGGAGCTGCTTCGACCTGGAGGAGGACAGCGTCGTGGTGAAATCCACGAAGGAACAGGCGGAGCGGGGGGTGTCCGTGGAGAACACCTACGACGGCCGGCCGGTGGAGTTTTACATCAAGACCGCGCGGTTGAACTTCGGCGGCATCGACTTCGAGTACATCGAACCCCTGAACAAAGAGGGCGGGGACCCGTATTCCGACTGGCTCCGCGCCCACGGGCAGGGCATCCACCACATCAACCTGAAGCTGAAGGACCGGAGCGTCCTGGACAGGATGATGGAGGAGCGGAACATCCACCCCCATCTGGTGACGAAGGTGGGGGACTTGGCCCTGGAGACCTACGACTTCCGCCGGCTGTTCGGCTTCATCGGGGAGCTGGGCGACATGGTGGTGGGCCCCATGGCCAAGGCGTATTACGAGGAAAAGAATTGATTCAATTTTGAAAGGAGCACATGAAAAATGGGTAGAGTACAGGACAAGGTCGCCATCATCACCGGAGGCGCCAAGGGCATCGGCTTTGTGGCATCCAACACCTTCAGCCGGGAGGGCGCCTCCGTGGTCATCGTGGACATGGACGCCGCCGCGGCGGAAAAGGCGGCCGAGGAGATCAAGAGCGCCGGCGGGAAGGCCATCTGGGTGGCCGCGGACCTGACCAAAGAGGAGGAGCGGGAGCGCATCTTCGCCGAGGCGGTGGCGGCCTTCGGCAGGGTGGACATCCTGGTCAACAACGCCGGCTGGGGCTGCAAGCTGCCGTTCCTGGAGACGGACTCCGCCTCCTTTGACCGGTCCATCAACCTGAACATGCGGGCCACCTACTTCATGATCCAGCTGGCCTGCAAGCAGATGATCAAGCAGGGAACCGGCGGGAAAATCGTCAGCACCGCCTCCACCGCCGCCTTCCAGGGCGAGCGGAACAGCTCCATCTACGCCGCCACCAAGGCCGGAATCATCGCCTTCTCCCGGGCCATCGCCCTGGAGGTGGGAGAATACGGCATCAATGTCAACTGTGTGGCCCCGGGCTTCACCCGGACCAACAACAACAGCCACATCCCCGACAGCATCGACGAAAACTTCCTGGGAATCACCCCCACCAAACGGATCAACCAGGCCCAGGACATCGCCAACGGCTATCTGTTCCTCTGCTCCGAGGAGGCCCGGCAGATTACGGCCCAGGTCCTGCCCATCGACGGAGGCTTCTCCGGTACCCGGGCCATGCAGGCCAGCCAGAACGCCTCCATGCAGGTGAAATAAGAGGGTTCCGCCATGACGGAACAGCGTTTTGGCATCTGCGAGTGGTCTCTGCCCGTCTCCGGCCCGCTGGCCATGCGGCTGGCGGCGGAGGCCGGCTATGACGGGATGCAGATCGGTGAGGCGGGCGGCAGGCAGATGGGGTACCCCCTGAACAACCGCCGGGTGCGGGAGCTCTACCGGGAAGAGGCGGCGCGTTGCGGCCTCCGGCTCCACTCCTTGAATCTGGGCGCCCTCCTGGCGGAGGGAACCCTGAACTACGGAAGGGACACGGAGCGGGGCGGCTGGGCCGGAGAGAGTCTGACCAACGGCTTCGCGGCCTGCCGGGCGCTGGACATTCACACGATTGTGATCACCGTGGAGCCTCCGACGGAGGAGGCCTTCACGAACGTGGTCAGCCACCTGCGGTTTGCCGAGGAGCTGGCCAGGGAGTCCGGCGTGGAGATTGCCGTCGAGTCGGCGCAGCCCGTGGAGGAGATTCTGCGCCTCCTGAACGAGCTGAGCGGGGAGACGAAGGTCTGCATGGACCTCCTCAATCCGCTCCGCTTCGGCACCGGCGACCCCCGGGAGCAGATACGCCTCTTCGGCGAAGAGCGGATCAGCCACTTCCACATGAAGGACAGCATCCGCTCCCTGTTTCAGAGAGGGCGGCGGGGCTGCGTCCTGCTGGGCCGGGGCGACGCGGGCTACCGGCAGTCCGTGGAGCTCATCCGGGAGATGGGCTTTTCCTGCTGGATGATCACAGAGAACTATTACCACCTGCCGCCGATGAACGACGGAACCCGGGACTTCGCCGCGCTGGCGGCGGAGGACCTGAAAACGCTGAGGGCGTCTTTCCCCTCCTGAGAGGCAGTGAAAAAAGGGCCCCGCCGGGCGTGAACCCGGCGGAGCCCTTTCGCAGCTTTTCCGCCGGACCGGATATAACCAGCGGATATATCACAGTATTCCATATGGTGTTTTGCACATTTGCTATAAAACTGGTAAGATTTTATCAAGCAAACTATCGGTTTTGCATGAACCAAAAAAGGAGGAGCAGGTTTATGGCGCAGCGAAAAGAGTGGATGAAGCAGATTTTCCAGATCGTCATGGTGGTGGAAAACCTGGACAAGACTCTGGAGAACTGGAAAAGGCTGGTGGAATTTGACACGGCCTCCATCAGGACCGGCGAGACCCCCCGGGACGCGGAGTGCATCTACTGCGGCAAGCCCGTTCAGTGCCCGGCGAGATACGCCGTCTTTGACCTGGGCGGCGTGGAGATGAAGCTGGTGGAGCCTTTGAACCAGGAGGGCCCCTACGCCGACAGCCTGAAAAAGGGCGGGCCGGGCATCCATCACCTGGGCTTTTATACGGAGGACATGGACGCGCTGACGGAGCGCTTCCAGGAGCGGGGAGAGGTGCCGGTCTACGAGGAAACCTGCTGTGGCGGGCATTACGCCCTCTATGACTTCACCGCCGGGACCGGAATGACGGTGGCGCCCTGGGATCACATGGAAGGTCCCTGCGCCAGATAAGGTGGGACGGCATGGGAACTGTGAAATTCGGCGCGTGCGAGTACAACTTCCCCGTCTGGGGCTCCCTGGCGCTGGAGATGGCCCATGAGGCCGGCTTCGACGGCATTGAGATCACGGACGGCGGCGGCTATCTCCAGCCCCACCCCATGAACAAGGGCCTGTTTGTGGAATACGAGCGGCTGGCCCTGAATCTGGTCCGGCTGGACGGCTTTCCCCTGACGGACCGGATCGTCCAGGAGGACTACCTGGAGGCCCGGGACAGGACCGGAATTCAAATCACCGGCGTATACCTCTACTTCCTGAACAGCCAGGGCTTCGTGAACTGCGACAACAAAACCCTCCAGGGTCAGGACGCCCTGAAAACCATCAAAAATGCGGTGATGGCGGCGTCGCGGATGGGAATCCCCCTGGTCTCCGTCCCCACGAAGGGCATGTTCGGTGTGGCCAAGAACGCCTACGCCCTGGAAAAGCTGGAGTACGCGGTCCGGGTGGGGGGGGAGTACGGCGTGCGGATCGCCAACTCCTTCGATACCAGCCTGGCCCGGGAGCTGGAGGTCCTGGACCGCCTGGGAGGAAAACTGAAGGCGGATTTCAACACCATCGACCCCGTTGTCTACGCCCAGGGGGACCCGGCGGAGATGATCCGGGCGCTGGGCAGGGAGCGGATTGAGCAGCTCAAGATCAAGGACCTGAAGGCGGACCGGGAGGGCTTCCTCACCAGGGAGACCGGCGAAGACGCGGCCCTTGGCCGGGGAGACGCTCCCTGGAGGGACTGCGTCCGGGCGGCGCGGGACATCGGCTTTGAGGGCTGGGTCCTCAGCGACACGCCCTTCAACAGCGCCGCGCTGCGGGAGGACGGTGGGGACTATGTGTCCCTGGCGAAACGGGACGCCGCCGTCCTGCGGGAAGCGTTCGGCGGATGAGGGGAGGCGGAAGCATGTCAAGATTCCAATTCGCGGCCTGTGAGTGGACGTTCCCCTGCTGGGGCTCCACGGCGGTGAGAATGGCCGGCGAGGCCGGCTTTGAGGGAATGCAGCTGGGGGACGCCGGCGCGGTGATGCACGCTCACCCCCTGCGGAACAGACGCGTTCAGGAGTATTACCTGGAGGCCGGGGCGAAGTACGGCGTGGAGTTTCCCCAGATTCACCTCTACACCCTGGGGCACCTGGGCTTTTACCGCAGCCCCTTCGACTCTCCGGAGGGAAAAATATGCCGGGACATCATCGAGAACGCCGTCATCGGCGCCTCGGAAATGGGGATTCCGACAGTGGTCATCGACAGCATGCGGATGAACAGCCCGGCGAAAAAAAGGCACGCCCTGGACATGGCGAAATTCGCCGTGAAGGTGGGGGCGGACCACGGTGTCGGCATCGCCATGGAGACGGACATGACCCTGGAGGATCACTTCGCCTTTCTGGACGAGGTGGGCGGGGGGCTGAAGCTGTGCTTCGATACCCACAATCCCTGCATGTATGGGACGGGCCATCCGCCGGACATGATCCGCGCCCTGGGAAGGGACCGGATCGACCACTTCCACATCAAGGACAACGGGGGAGACCAGCGGGGCTTCGTCACGGTGGAGACGCCCCTGGTGGAGTTCGGCACCGGGGTCACCTTCTTTGAGGAATCGGCCCGGGCGGTGAAGGACATCGGCTTCAGCGGCTGGATCGTGTCGGAGAACATGTACTTCCAGCCGGCCTTGAAGCGGGACAGCGATTACGTGGAGGCCGCCAGGAGAGATGTGGCGGCTCTGCACAGAGTTTACGGCGTGGACTGACGCCGGGAGAGGAAAGGATTGCCATGACAAAGCTGAAAATGGATCTGGTCTGCCAGGTGGCGGTGGTGGTGAACGACCTGGAAGAGGGACTGGCGGCGTTCCGGGAAATCTTCGGGTTTGACGAGGACTCCCTGAGCTTCTCCGACTCCAGGGACGCCTATGCCGAGGGGCGGCTGAAGGACGTGAAATACAACGGCGTGGAAGGGACGTACCACTATTTGCAGCACAACTTTTTCATGGGCGGCATGGACATCGAGATGTTCGCGCCCACGCCGGGCTATGAGGACGAGTCCAACCCCTTCACCGATTTCCTGAAAACCAACGGCGGCCCTGGCATCCACCATTTGAACATCCGGCTGGTGAACCGGCAGGAGGGCGTGGACTACCTGGAAAAGGACCTGGGCTATGTCCCGATGTACGATGTGACCCATCTGGGGCGGAACTGCAAATACTATGACTTCCGCAAGGAGTTGGGACTGGTCATCGAGTACGGCATGCGGGTGGTGGGCCCCCGGGCATCCATGAGTGAGGAAGAGATTGCGAAGCTGACGGCTTATCGGGAAGCGTAATTGCAAATAGGGAGGTTATCAGATATGAAAGCGATTCTGTACAAAAAGGGCGGACGGGCCAACGCGTCGTTCACGGAGGTACCGGAGCCGGTGGTGGGCCCCGGTGACGTGCTCATCAAGGTCTACGCCAGCTGCATCTGCCGCCCGGCGGACTGTGCCCACGACGGCGGCTACTCCGTGTTCGGCAGGTATCCCCTGGTCCCGGGCCACGAGTACGCCGGCATCGTGGAGGCGGTGGGGAAGAACGTGACCCGCTTCAAGACCGGGGACCGAGTCACCGCCGACGCCAACAAGCCCTGCGGGAAATGCTATTACTGCATGCGGGGCGAGGTCCGGTTCTGTGAAAACAACACCGCATACGGGCAGGCCCTGAACGGCGGCTTCGCCCAGAAAGTGTCGGTGGACGAGAGCCTTGTGTACCGGATTCCCGACGGCGTTTCCCTGCGGGCGGCGTCCATGACGGAACTGGTGGGCTGCGCCTATAACGGCGTGGAGGTGGCGGGCTTCCACACTTCCGACGAGGTGCTGATTCTGGGCTGCGGCGCCAGCGGCATGCTGCTTACCCAGTTCGCCAGGAACTCCAACGCCTCCTCGGTGGCCGTTGTCGACTGCGTACGGTCCAAGCTGGACCGGGCGGCGAAATACGGCGTGGACACGGTCCTGGTGGACAAAAACGACTACAGTAAACACGAGGCCTTGCTGCGGGAGAAATACCCCCACGGCTTTGACGTCATCATTGACGCCACCTCCGACTCCGAGCTGATCACCCGGTCCCTGGACCTCCTGAAGAGGGGCGGCCGGTTTGTCAACTACTCCTTTGTGAACAACACCGACATCGCAAAGCCCGTGGAAATCAACCCCAGGCTGTTCGTGACCAGGGAGCTGTCCTATCTGGGCGCCAGCTTCCAGCACTTCAAGTTCGAGCAGAGCCTGCGGGCCATTGAGTCCGGCAAGGTCAACTGCGAAGAGCTGATCACCAGTGTCCTGCCTCTGGAGGGCTTCTTCGAGGGAATGGACAAGGTCTGGAACGATCCGGAGACCATCAAGGTGCTGCTGGAGCCCAACGGCTCTTCCGAGTGGCTGTGAGTCATGGCGGATGTCAGAGAGATGAAGGCTCTGGTCTACCGGAAGGCG
>ERZ779631.258-NODE-258-length-20248-cov-6.273263_pt1 | contig 20248 bp, 14 predicted proteins | sample MGYA00514193_ERZ779631 | MGnify/ENA primary metagenome ERZ779631 (study PRJEB29562, sample SAMEA4376710) | mouse gut metagenome | isolation source: Cecum | study: EMG produced TPA metagenomics assembly of the A DSS colitis mouse model was used to assess the...
GATAACGGACAGGTAAGCCATCGCCTCCACCAAACTGGTCTTACCACAGCCACCATGCCCCAGTAAAACCACATTACGAATCTTATCCGTTGTGTAAATATTCATTTCTCTAGCTCCTCCAGTTCTGTTATTCACTCATGATTGGGCAGTTTGTTCTGTTAATTATATTCCCAAACACAAATTGTAAGTATATTTTACTAAATTTTATATAATATTTCAATATCAATTATGCGAAATGCATAAGTTTTTGAAATTGCGTGACAAAGCATGTCAAACGCTTCTCCTCTTGTGATGGAATCAGCAAAATGATATACTATAAATAAATCCCTGCGGGATTTACTTGACGAGATTCGCTCCGCGAACATTACGGAATCTTTTAATAAGAAAGGCACAACGCTATGAGCACTCTTACATTTGGTTTTATAGGACTGGGACTGATTGGCGGTTCCATAGCCAAAGCAATCCGCGACAAGATGCCGGACACACGCATCATTGCATACGACCCCAATGAAGCGTCTTTGCAACTCGCGCATAAAGATCATGTCGCAAACGAAATTACTTCGTCCATTGACGGTTCCTTTCAATCCTGTGACTATATATTTTTATGCGCTCCGGTTGCACATAATGATGAAAATCTGCTCATTTTAAAGCAGTATCTGTCTCCGGAAACAATATTGACCGATGTGGGAAGTGTCAAAACCGGCATTCACAGGCAAATAGAATCTTTAGGGTTAAACAAGCAGTTTATCGGCGGACATCCAATGACCGGCTCAGAACGCTTCGGCTATTCGAATTCCAACGCTGCTCTCTTGGAAAATGCTTACTATATTCTGACGCCCTCCAACACAGTGCCCAAGGAAAAATTAACCGCATATCACAATCTGGTGGAAACCATCGGTGCGATTCCGCTTGTCTTAAGTTATGAAGAACATGATTATGTGACGGCCGCCATATCCCATCTTCCTCACGTGATTGCCGCCTCCCTAGTTAATCTGGTAAAAAATGCCGATTCCAAGGAAGGAGTCATGAAAATGGTTGCTGCCGGCGGTTTCAAAGACATCACGCGAATTGCCTCCTCTTCTCCTGCAATGTGGCAACAGATTTGCCTGACCAACACAGAAAATATTTCGAAACTTTTGAAAACGTATATTAAATCATTGAATGATATCGCCGTCTGTCTCGACTACCGCGCTGAAAACGCCTTGTACGACTTCTTCGATGCCGCAAGAAATTACAGAGAGTCCTTCGTTAATACTTCCAGCGGACCGATCAAAACAGAACATGCACTCACGGTAGACATCGCAGACAAACCGGGGGCAATAGCCGCTATTGCTTCTCTTCTTGCCATGCACGATGTGAGCATCAAGAATATCGGCATCAATCATAACAGGGAGCTTGCCGAGGGCGCGCTGCGCATTGAGTTTTATGATGAAAATGCAATTAAACAGGCTGCTGATGTCATGACCAGCCACGGCTACCCCATACATACTAAGAAGTAATCAGCCAAAAACATTACTGTTGTAAATGAGCTTTATAATGCGAAAGCACCTAAAATGGATATAGACCAAACGGCATTGCAAGAATTTCTACATCTTCTATGCAATGCCGCCTATAAAATACTCTCTTTAACTTTTTATACCTAATTACACCTGCATTCAGGTTCAGGACGATAGCTTCACTAGCAGTCTGTTCAGAAAATACGAAACTGTCATGCAGATAATTCCTGCCAGACTACCATACCAGTTTAGCGCCACATCTGACATCTGAAAATGTCTTCCCTCTATAAACTGTTTATAATATTCCGTATAATATGCCAGCCCATAGCAAATCACACCCGACGCCAGTATCCCGATTATACGGAAATAGTGCCTGCATATCACCATACTCACAAACGCCGTGACAAGTCCGACCACGAAAAACAATGCAACATGCGCACCGTAACGTATCATCAGACTCACAGTCTCCACCTGTTCATTCGACGGATCCCCGAAGATGCTTGCCGCAATCTGCCCTGCCACCCGCATTGTCACATTAGTTGACTGTGCGCCGTTTTGAAATGAGACAATCACCACAAAATACACAAGCAGCATAAGCGCCACAATTGATGCGGCAATCACCATGAATTCCAACCACAAGTTTGTATGTTTCTTCTGTCCCATTCCACTCTTCTTTCTATAATAATTCTTTCTATGCCTCCATGCTCGTAATCGTGCCGTAAGTCTCGATTCTGCTTGCATCAATCTCAGACATTCCGATAAAAATTGCGCCGTAGACATACATGCCGTCCTCTCCGGGATCCACACGGATTACTTCCAGAAATGCATGCAATACCTCCTTTGTCCATATCGTCAGGAAAGACTCATATACCGCCCCGACTTCAAGTCCGGCATCACACAAAAAACCTATCCCCGTTTTAGATACGTCAGTTACAGTAATATTCACTTCTTCCGACAATTCTGAATTATCCATTCTCTTAATCAGTAACTTGGACTCCAGTTCCATGCGTTTGTTTTTTCTTCTCTCCTCCATATTCCCCTCTACCTTTCTCTTATGCTTCAAAAATCCGACAACGCCCGATTGTAAAATTTGCCTCGCACATTCTACATCCGTATCCCCCGACGTCTATCCAATCATTTACATCTTACATGATTTACCCTCTTTTGTAAAGGAATCTGTCAGGAACATCGCATCCCCGAAGCTAAAAAATCGGTATTTTTCCCTAACCGCCTCCTCATATGCCGATAATACATTTTCTCTGCCGGCCAGCGCCGAGACAAGCATCACAAGCGTAGATTCCGGCAGGTGAAAGTTCGTAATCAGGCAGTCCAATACTTTAAAACGATATCCCGGATAAATGAAAATCTCCGTGTTGCCGCAGCATTCTTCCAATGTCCCGTCCGCCTTTGCCGCGCTCTCCACCGTACGGCAGCTCGTGGTCCCGACACAGATGACTCTATGCCCTTCCTCCTTCGCCCGGTTAATCTTCTGCGCTGCCTCCTCAGTCACCTGATAATACTCAGAATGCATATGATGTTCCAAAATATTATCCGCCTTCACCGGACGGAACGTTCCCAGCCCGACATGCAGCGTAACATAAGCAATTTCCACGCCTTTGTCTTCTATCTGCCCAAGCAGTTCTTCCGTAAAATGCAGCCCGGCAGTCGGCGCCGCCGCCGACCCGTCATACTTCGCGTAGACTGTCTGATAGCGGTTTTTATCCTGTAATTTATGAGTAATATAAGGCGGAAGTGGCATTTCACCGAGACGATCCAATACTTCCTCGAAAATACCGTCATAAGAAAACCGTATCAGACGGTTGCCCTCTTCCACCACCTCAAGCACTTCCGCCCTCAGACTGCCGTCTCCAAAAACAAGCTTCGTACCCGGTTTTGCTTTCTTCCCCGGTTTCACAAGCGTCTCCCAGATATCGTTTTCCTTTCTTTTCAAAAGCAAAACCTCGATTGACGCTCCCGTCTCCTCCTTGATGCCCATAAGTCTTGCCGGCAGTACCTTAGTGTTATTTAAAACCAAACAGTCACCCGGTCTTAAATAGTCAACAATCTCTCTAAAAATATGATGTTCCGTCCTTCCGCTTTCTTTATCTAACAATAGCAGGCGGGAATCGGAACGATCCGCCAGAGGATCTTGTGCAATCAGCTCCTCCGGCAGTTCAAAATAAAAATCCGATTTCTTTATCGCTTCCATTTCCGTAATCCGTTTCTATATATGACTTCACACGCTGCAGTTTACAAATCCGCATGTTTCAAAAACGCGACATATCCTCTCTTGGCTTCATATACATCCGCCTTGCTGGTCGCCTCCCACGGAGCATGCATGTTAAGAACCGCAACGCCACTGTCAATCACATTCATTCCGTAAAGTGCAAGAATATATGCGATTGTGCCGCCGCCTCCCAAATCAACTTTGCCGAGTTCCGCCGTCTGGAAATTAACTTTTTCTTTTTCATAAATAGCTCTGATGTGTGCGAGATATTCTGCATTGGCGTCGTTTGAACCGGATTTACCTCTGGCTCCGGTAAACTTGTTGAATACCATTCCGCCGCCCAAATACGCCACATTCTTCTTATCAAAGCTTGCCGCGTAGGAAGGGTCAAATGCACTGCTTACATCTGAGGAAAGCATACAGGAATGCGCCAGACACCTGCGCACATTTAATTCGCTGTACTCTCCTGTCAGATTCAGCACTTCCGCCACCGTGTTCTCAAAAAATCGGGACTGCATGCCGGTTGCGCCAACACTTCCGACCTCTTCCTTATCTACTAAAATACAACATGCCGTACGCTCAAGCTCACCGGCTTCCAGCATCGCTTTCAGAGAAGAAAACGCACAGACTCTGTCGTCCTGCCCATATGCCAGAATCATGCTTCTGTCAAAACCTGCTTCTCTCGCTCTGCCCGCCGGAACCACTTCTAATTCCGCTGAAATAAAATCCTCTTCCTCGATATCGTAAGTCTTCTGCAAGATTTCCAGAATCCCCTTTTTCACAGCATCTTTCTGAGCCGCTTTATCATCCGGTTCTTCTGTCTCTTTCTGATTCTTCTTAGATTCGGCTTTATCCTTCTTGTCAAGCAATAGAGGTTTATTGCCGATGATAATATCCAGCGCTTCACCCTCTATCACTTTATTTGCTTTTTTATCTAACTGTTCCTGTGCCAGATGAATCAATAAATCAGATACAAAAAATACCGGATCGTCCTCATTCTCACCCACATTTACTTCCACGGTCGTTCCGTCTTTCTTAACCACCACACCGTGAATCGCGAGCGGAAGCGTCACCCACTGATATTTCTTCACGCCACCGTAATAGTGTGTGTCAAGATATGCAAAACCTCCGTCTTCGTATAGCGGATTCTGTTTAATATCCAAACGCGGGGAATCTATATGCGCGCCGAGAATATTGATTCCTTCCGTCATTTTCTTCTGACCGATACGGAACATCACAATAGATTTATTCATCCAGACAGAGTATACCTTGTCACCGCTCATTAACTTCGCACCAGACGTGACAAGAGTCTCTAACTCCTGATATCCCTCCTGCTCAATCATATTGACAATCTGGTCAATGCACTCCCGTTCTGTCTTACCATTATCCAGAAACGCCATGTATTCCTGCGCAAATTCATCTACTTCCTTTAACTGTTTCGCCTGATAAGTTTCCCATGTATTCTTATGTTCCATGTTTACCCCTCTTTCCATGATATAATTACTGTCTTTCAAAATTTACAAAGCAGACCTCGCTAAGTTAAATCTGAAGAATGTTACTTATTTTCTCAGTTCGATTCCCATTCCTTCCAACCCGTTCAAAATCTTCTTCATTGCTCCTGACACGTCAGCTTCTTCTAAAGTCTTGTCTTTTGCGCGGAAAGTAATGGAATATGCCACTGATTTAAATCCTTCTTCAATCTGATCTCCTTCGTAGACGTCAAACAGTTGATAATCTTCGAGGATCTTTCCTCCGCGCTGTGCAATAACCGCTTCAATCTGTCCCACCAGAATATCCTTCGGCACTACCATGCTGATATCTCTCGATACAGCAGGATACTTGGCAATCCCCTCGTATTTTCGATCAAAGGTTGCAAAAGGTTCTACCAGCGGCATATCAAGTACCGCCACATAAGCTTTGGTCTTCATGTCATAGTTCTCACACACTTCAGGATGTACTTCTCCCAGATAACCGAGCGTTACTCCCTCATAAACAATATCTGCCTGTCTGCCGGGGTGTAAGAAATTCTTCCCTGCATGAGGATCATAAGTAACCTTCCTGCGCATACCGATGCTGTCGAAAAACTCTTCCACCACACCCTTCATCGTAAAGAAATCACAGTCGCCGTACATACCGAGTGTAAACTGCATTCTCTCATCAGGCAATTCCTTAAGCGGCAGGGCTTTTGGTATATAGATGTTGCCGAGTTCATAAAGGCGCACGTCCTTGTTTCTTCTGTTATAGTTGGTCGCAAGACTTGTAAGCATACCGTTTAGAGAAACGGTTCTCATAATCGAGAAATCCTCGCCAAGCGGATTGGAAATCTGAATCGCGTTACGTGCCGGGTCGTCCGCGGCAAGCAGCAGCTTATCGAATACCTTCGGGCTCTCAAACGAATAACACATACCTTGTGAAAAACCACAGTATTCGGCGATATCCCTTGCTTTCTGCTCGATACGAAGCTTAAACGGCAGCTTACCCGTAGTTGCCTCTCCGTTAGGCAGTGTGGTCGGAATCTTATCATACCCGTAGAAACGGGCAACTTCCTCTGCAATATCACACTGACGAAGCAAATCCTGTCTGAACGTAGGCATTGTCAGATTGTTCGATTCCGGATCATAATCAACTTCTATCATCTTAAAGATATCCAACATTTCTTCTTTCGATACATCTGTGCCCAGCAGTTTATTATATCGGTCCGGTTCAAAAGAAAGTACCACATTATCTTTCAGCTCTCCGTGTACATCCACAATACCGCTTACCACCTCGCCGCAGCCAAGTTCTTCAATCAACTGACATGCTCTGTTAATTGCCAGTTCAGCATTATAAGGATCGAGCCCTTTTTCAAACTTACCGGACGCATCAGTCCTCAAACCGATTCTCTTAGCGGACTTACGGATATTGGCGCCATTGAAAGTTGCGGCCTCAAATAATACGGTCTTAACTTCATCTGTAATCATGGAATTCTCCCCTCCCATGATACCCGCAATACCTACTTCTTTCTCCGCGTCGCAGATCATCAGAACATCGGAATCAAGATTTCTCTCCTGCCCGTCCAAGGTGCGGAATACATCTCCGTCTTTGGCACGACGCACGATAATCTTATGTCCCGCTATCGTATCTAAATCAAAAGCGTGCATGGGCTGCCCATACTCTTCCATCACATAGTTGGTGATATCCACAAGATTGTTGATGGGACGGATACCGCTTGCCGCAAGGCGCCTCTGCATCCACTTCGGCGAAGGTCCTATTTTAATATTGGTACAGACTCTTGCACAATATCTCGGACACAGTTCTTTATCCTGTACCTCCACTGACACATAATCTTCAATCCGTTCGCTGTTTTCTTTTACCTGAACATTCGGCGGATAGAAAGGCTTGCGGAATGTTGCCGCCGCCTCTCTCGCAATACCGATGACACTATAGCAGTCCACACGGTTGGAAGTTACTTCGTACTCGAATACCGTATCTCTTAACCCCAGTGCTTCTATGGCGTCCGAACCGACTTCCACATCGTCTGCAAAAATATAAATTCCCATTTCCGGCGCTTCCGGATACATGTTCCTGTCCGAACCGAGTTCTTCGATGGAACACATCATACCATTAGAAGGCACACCGCGCAATTTACCCGCTTTGATGACAATACCGTCCTCCGGCAGCGGTCCGCCGTCATGTCCTCCGGCAACCTTACCGCCGTCTAATACGACGGGTACTTTATCCCCCTCTTTGACATTAGGCGCACCTGTCACAATCTGAATCACCTCGGAACCGATGTTGACCTGACAGACAATGAGTTTGTCTGCATCGGGATGCTTGTCAATCTTATCAATCTGACCTACGACAATCTTCTCCAAATTCTTATCCAGTCTGCTGTAGCCTTCTACCTTGGTTCCGGATAACGTCATCGCATCCATATATTCCTGATCTGTGCACTCTAAATCCGGCACATATGCTTTAATCCATGATAATGCTGTATTCATATTTACCTCATTTCTGCGCACGTTTTTTGTGCATTAACGAGTTTGTGTCAAGTGCGCGCAGACACAAAGCTCACGATTGAAAATTTCTAATTTTCAATCTTTCCCTCCTATTATTCGAACTAGAACTGTTTCAGGAAACGAATATCGTTTTCATACAACAGTCTCATGTCATCAATCTCATATTTCAACAGTGCAATTCGCTCCAAGCCTACACCGAAAGCAAATCCTGTATACTGTTCCGGATCAATGTGGCTCATCTCAAGCACATGAGGATGAACCATTCCACAGCCTAAAATCTCAATCCATCCTTCTCCCTTGCAGAAGCGGCATCCTTTTCCGCCGCATTTAAAGCATGTCACATCCATCTCCGCGCTTGGCTCCGTGAACGGAAAGTGATGCGGTCTGAATTTCACCTTGGTTTCTTCTCCGAACAATTCTTTGGCAAACTCTGCAAGTGTACCTTTTAAGTCGGCAAACGTAATGTTCCTGTCGATAACCAGACCTTCAATCTGGTGGAAAGACGGCGAATGGGTAGCGTCCACCTCGTCGGACCTAAATACCCTGCCGGGAGCAATCATACGAATCGGCAGCCTGCCCTTCTCCATCTCATGTACCTGCGTGGAAGACGTCTGTGTCCTGAGCAGGATATCTCCGGTAATATAAAATGTATCCTGCTCGTCTTTTGCCGGATGATCCGCCGGAATATTCAGTGCCTCAAAATTATAATAATCTTTCTCCACTTCCGGTCCTTCCACGACTTCATATCCCATACCGATAAAAATTCTTTCAACTTCTTCTAAGGCGATTGTATTGGGATGTCGGTGCCCCACGTTATTCTTCTTCGCAGGCAGTGTCACGTCGATGACTTCCTTCTTCATCTTCGCTTCTCTGACTGCCTTCTCCATCTTCTTTACGGACTCTTCCAACACGCGTTCAATCTCTTCTCTCGTCTCGTTGACAAGCTGTCCAACCTTCGGGCGCTCCTCCGGTGCAACGTCTTTCATACTCTTTAATACGGCCGTCAACTCTCCTTTTTTGCCAAGATAATTGACTTTTACTTCATTCAGTTTCTCCAGCGCATCGCTTGCTTCAATCTGGCGCAGCGCTTCCGCTTTAATTTGTTCTAATTTTTCTTTCATTCTCGTTCTCCTTTTTACTGGTTTGCTGATTCTGTCTTCATGCTCATAGTACAAAAAGTCCCATGTGCACAACACACATGGGACGAATTATATCCGCGGTACCACCCAGTTTCCTGTCACGTCCTCACAACTCCCTGCCTTGTGCGCGTGCAGACACCTCTAACGGCGTAACGTGCCGTAACGTTCCGGACTACTTCGTTCACCCGGACGGCTCCGGTGGGAAATTCAAAAGATTATCTGAACCGAAGGAAGCTTCCAGCCGCTGGCTCCCTATCTCTGACGGAAAATAATTTTCTACTGACACCTTCAAAGCTTTTCAGTTATTCATTTTCAACAAATCTATTGCCATTTTAGTGACTTTTACCTGACTTGTCAAGCCATCCGAACAGAAATTTATATACCGGACCAAAATATCGGTTAATATGTGCGCCGATCAGCAAAATATACATAAGCAGATAAAACCAGAACATCAAAATGACTATAGTAGTCAACCCGCCGTATGTGCCAAATCCGTTGAAACTGTCCACGTAGACGGAAAATGCGTAGGACGCCGCACTCCACATAATCGCCGAAAACGCGGCTCCGGGAATCTGTCCTTTAAAACGCATCTTGTTATTCGGCACATAAGCATAAATCAAGGCAAATATCAGCGTCAGCAGCGCCCATGAAAGCAAAAACCTGAAATGCATGATAAACTGCACGAGTATATGCAGGGGCGGAATATCTCTTAAGAGAAAATTGACGATAACATTGCCAAACACCATGACAAACAGCGCTAATATCATTGCGAGAAGAATAATTACCGTATAAAAACACGCAATAAACCGCAGTACAAAATAGTTACGTCTCTCTTCAAAATCATTTACCGCATTCAATCCTCTTGTAAGCGCAAGCATCGCCTTAGACGCCGACCAGATCGTTACAATCGCAAAAATCGTAATCGTGCCTGCTGAACGCGCATACACGTCAGACACAACGCTTATGACAAGCGCTTCCATGGCATCCGGCGTAAATTGCGTAATTGCACTAATCAAATTTGCTTCCGTCAGTCTCGTGTACGGCAGAATGGCACATAACGCCATCAGAAGCGGTATCATGGACAGAAAGAGAAAAAAAGCGGTACTCGCCGCAAACGCCGCTATATTTTTCTTCGTCATCTGCCAGTTGAAATCACGAAATATGTAATAGAGTCTATAGATTGTTCTCATAAATCACCTAACTTGCTTCAATAGAATTATCTCACGTCAATTATCTTCTCCGAGATGTTTCGTCTCGCAGCCCGGAAAAAAGAAATCCAAAATGTAACGGTAGTCTGCGCCTTCTTCTCCGAGGCTTTTCGCACCATTTTGCGACATTCCCACACCATGTCCGTAACCACCGCCAATTAACGTATATCCTACCACACTTTCTTCTTTTTTACTAGTTTCGATCACAAAAAATCCGCTTGGCAGAAGCGACGACGGAACAACCGTACTCCCATCCTGCCTTGTCACTTCACTTCTCCTATCGCAAAGTACACATCGAATATTATATTCTCCGAGTATCTTATAGGTTCCTGTCTCAGCCACAATCAGTAACTCAGATGTGACGCCCCCCGCGCCTCTTCGCGCAATGCTGATTTCCTTGATTTTTCCCAATTTGTCAATGCTCTGGGACACAAAATATCCCCCTTCCGCCTCAGTCAGTACAGATTCCGGACTCACACTAAAACGCTCTTCCATCCGCTTAAACATCAGATCCCTGTCTATCTCCTTCACCGTGTATGTCCAGCGATACCACGGTTCATTGCTCTCCAGATCCGAGTCGTTCTTAGAGGTAATAAACTTGCGAAATGTCTCTTCCTCCTGTAAGGAACTGATACCGCCCGCCGTGTCGGTTTCAGTTTCAATATCCGTTTCATCTGCATCTTCCAAATATCCACCTTCAACTCTCTCCGCCTGCGCATGAAGATTCATACGTACCGCCCTCATGTATGATAAATCCTCACTGTTTCCCGCTTTCCATATCCCGGCATCCGTTCCGACGCCGCACGAAGTCGAATAATAATAATTCTGCGCCGGCATGCCCTGATAGACGAGAAGCATCCCGTCTGTTTCCTTAACCGCCGTCGTTGCATTCATATGTTCGCTGCAATTATGATAGACCTGATAAGATGTAGTGTCATCCACATGTGCGCCGACTTCCGGCAATCCCGCATGAAGGATATAAAGATACGCATACGTTCTGGCACAAACAGCCTGTGCCTTTAGTGATTCCATGGGATAGGACGCCGGCATCTCGCTGGGCACTACCGCATACAGATATTCTTCCAAAGGAAGTTCATTGATCAGTACCATTCCCTCTGTATTGCGATAACACTCGATTGCTCCCCGGTAGGCATTATCCTCTTTCTCAATTCCTTCCATTTCCACAATGACTCTATCAGTCAATGCCTCGCAGCGATATATTCTTCTTTCGCCAATCTCAAAATCTTCTGCTTCAATCCGTATTTTTTCTCCGTCTACATGCAGTTCCACCGCCTCATGATAATTACTGCCTTTTGCAGTATTCTTCAGCAGCACGCGGATTTGGTCCGCCGCTTCCTTCTCAGATACAAGACAGGCACAGACCTTTCCCTTATCAATCACATAATCGGTATCCGCGTAGCCGATTTTTAAGTCCGTCCGTCCAAGTGTCTCCAGACTTCCATACAGCTTATATACCTCCATTCCTTCCGCAATCGGATAAATACCGCATCCTTCAATCTCCAGTTCTTCCTTTGATACCCACAATAATTTCCCGTGAATCTTTTCGTCTTTTTCTTTGATACCCGTTAACATACCGTCACGAAAAGTTAAGTCTGCAATCTGCTCTCTTTCTGCCGCATGCTCTGTCGATACCTCAAATGCAAGCTGTCTGTAAAAACATGCTATCTTTCCCTCTTCCGCTTCCGCCACCCATACATTCTCAAGTTCATACTCTTCCGGAAGCACGGAAGCAATCGTAAGCAGCATATTTTCCTTCACATACACCTTCAGGCTGTGAAGCACATGATTTTCGAATTCCGTTGAGCAATATGTATATGCCTCCTGCATAGCGCCGTTATCCGTATAAGCTTTTTGTTCTGCCGTGTCGAGTTTTAGAAGAAAAATTTCCGTCTCCCAGACCGACTGCTCTGTATCAAAATGTGCCAGCATGATTCTGTATGCCTCATACCAATCGTCTTTGAGCATCTCATAGTCTTTCCTATATCGGCCGTCAAAATCCGGCAGCCCCATCTTCTCCCCGCCAAGCTGCTCATACAGAGCCATATACTGGCTGTAAGTCAAATGCTCCGCTTCCTGCTTGATCCCGTCATTCTGCGTATCGCTGTTCCCTGTCCGGGCGCTCCTATCCTGACTGCCCTCTAACCCAAATTCCGCGGGTGGTTGTATCTCTAATGCTTCCAGTAAAATAACCGCATCATCAAGCGTAATCTTCTCACCTTCCGGCGCCTTCATAATACGCTCTCTTCTTCCAAGCCATATACATACAAGGAATAACAGCCCGAAAAAAATCAAGGCCATTTTCATAATAAGTTTTGCATCATACTTCATCTTCATTCTCATATCCTTATGATTTTGCTTCATCTACATTCGGTTCAACATCATTTTATGATATAACAATATATTTCAACGTCACATATTTTATAATTATGATGAATGATCGCATCATATACTTTAACATAACAACGGACAGCACGCTTCGCGTACCGTCCTTATGTTAAACAAAAGCAGCCGTATCAAACGACTGCTTTTTGTCTTTCGTGTTACCCCGAAATGCCGAATCTTGTATTTTGACTCCTAGCCAAGCTAGGTGGGTAACCGCAACCATACTTCTGCCTTCCACTGCATAAGGCTTATAGCCGGAGGCATGACATCCATATGGCAATATAAGAATCCCGTTTAAAGTATCTGTAGGTTCAAAATAACAAGACTTTGTCGTACATTTCAGGTTAATTCTATTATATCCGAGATAGTGACATATTACAACCGGATTTTATCGTTTTTTATGGAAAAATGCTCCTTGCGCCTACTCTTCCGCAATCATTTTCACCGGTTCCGCTTTCCGTACCCTATATGCGCATAAAAACGATGACAGAAACGCCGTCGTCATGATGATAATGATCGATAGAAACATCCATCTTATCTGAATCGTCAAATCGCTCTGCACAATCCCTGCCATACTAAGACAGGTCTGGACAAGCGGATTCAAAAGATATGCTGATAAACAGGCGCCCAGCACTGACCCTGCCAGAAAAACCGGCAGACTGCTCATCTGAATCTGTTTAATTAATTCGCCGGTGGTAAAACCAAGCGCTTTATAGACGCCATACTGTTTCCATTCTCTCGTGACTTTCGCCCTTATCAGCAGAATAATGATCAATGCGACAATGACAATCGTAATCCCTGCAAAGACGACGCATAGAAGCGTCATTACAGTCCTGACCGACCCAAGTGTTAATTCCATACTCTTTTTAGCGTCCGTCATATCGAGCGACGGAAACTCTTCTTCTATTTTGCGCTCCATCTGCTCACAGGAAACGCCGTCTTCCAGGTAAATATAAATCCGGTTAACGGTAGAGCTGCCATTGATTCTCACAGCGCCCTCCATCGTCATGACAGCACATATTCCCAGTTGATTCATCTGCTGGTAGATACCCGAGATCATATAATCACATCTTCCCTCATCACCCTCTGCATAAATGACATCACCTTTACCTATTCCAAGCTGCTTTGCAACGATTGCCGTCACCGCAATTTCATTATCATATTGGGGAAGACGTCCTTCAATGAGAGAAACATATTCATTCTGCGTTGTATCCTCCCAAAAATCACAGGTCACTACTGTTTCTTCCTCCCCTGTCGTCAGTTTCGTACTGCGGTTGTCATAGTAAAGCACTTTTCTGATCTCATCCCATGCCTCCAGACGCCGTCCTGCTTCTTCGACATTCTGCCCGCTCAGTATCGCATCTCCAATTTCGACTCCTACCATTTCTTGCAATGTATCTTCTGCCAATGCAAAATTCTGAAACAGCGCAAATCCGATACAACAGGCAAAGCTAAGCAGTGCAACAATGCCCGTAATCGCCATGCTCTTGCGTTTCTCCCCCAAGATATTCTTAAGTCCCAACGATAGCGGCACTGGCAGAATACTCTTTTCCAAAGGAATCGGACTTAAGCAGAAATTATGATTCCCGATTCCTCCCCTGAGCGCATCCAGTATCTCTATCCTATTATAATTTTTGCAGCAAAGCATTGTGACAGTCAGAACTATCAGATTCATGAGGATAAACACAATCGCCGCCGTAACGCCGTCGAAAGGCTGATTCCATTTGAGTCCGATCATCGATGCCGTCAAATTCCCAATCGTTACATTCAGAAATCCTCCCGCCGTCAATCCGGCGATTCCTCCAGTCATGGAAAGTATCAACATTTCCATACAGGTATTTCCCATAAGCTGTCTCTTCGTATAACCGGATGTCATGAGGATGCCGATATTCCTCAAATTGCCGGCTATAAAATTCTTAATACTGCACCACGCAATAATAAGCGCAATACACACAAGCAGCACTGAAAAAATGAGTAAAATTACCATACAGATATTGGAAAGAAATGCCACCCCCACTTTCATGGTTTCGCGGTCCATCGCTATATTCATATAGTTTGCCGATTCCGGTACTTCCCTAGACAACTCAGGCACTACCTGCCCCGCAAATTTTCTGGCACCGATACCTTCGTTCAGCTTTACCTTATAGAGATAAGTGACCATATCCTGCGCTTTCTGTTCCCTGCTCAGAATATCCTTGTAATAATCCTGCGTAATATAGCATCGAATAACACTGACATTAAGGGGCGTTGCAAACATCGTGTCCTGCACAAACCCTCCTACCTCAAACGCATACTCCGTCTCTCCTATCGTCAGATAGAAAATATCCCCTTCCGCAATTTGTTCGCTCGATTTCATGTAATAAGGCAGTAAGATCGTCTCATATTTCTTATCCGCTCCAATTTCCGGGATCCTGCATAGTTCTCCGACTGATTCTATCGGCTCGATCAGAACTTCCGACTCTTTTTCCTCTCCGTTTTCCTTGTGATAAGCCGCCGTCAATTCCACGCCCTCGGAATACTCAATCTGGCTGACCTCATCCCTTCCAGTTAACACATTCCCTATTCGCTCTGTCTCCGGACATGCGGACACATAAAGAAAATCTGCTGTATTAAACTCTTCACATGCCGTATCAATCACAAGCGGTGTACGCCACAGAACCGAAATACTGATATATAACAGCAACGTAGAAAGCATCATCAGCATAAAGAGCGTGACAACATCATTTTTCTTCCTTACAAGATTGCTGCGGGCGATAAAAAGCATACGATACATATTACCACCCCATTTCCTGTAAAAATCCGCGAAGTCTCTCGTGCCGCTGTCCATCCCCGCTCTGATACGCCCCAAGTTCCAATTCTCCGGTGATAACACCGTCTTTCAGATACAAAATTCTGTTTCCTCTTCTGGCGCTTCGCATATCATGCGTCACCATGACAATCGTCTGCCCGCTCTTATGGAACCTTGTCAGCACATCCAGCACATATTCCGTGTTCTGGGAATTTAATGCTCCGGTGGGTTCATCTGCAAATAAAATCTCCGGCTCATTGATCAATCCTCGCACAATGGCAGCCCTCTGCGCTTCCCCACCGGAAAGCTGTGCCGGAAATTTGTGGAAGACTTCTTCCGTAAGTCCCACTTCAAGCAGAAGTTCCATCGCCCGTTTCGCAATACTCTTCCTGTCTTTACTCACCAGCAGACCACTCACCATAATATTGTCTAGCACATCCATCGTATCATTCAGATAATTCTGTTGAAATACGAATCCGCAATGGTTTCTGCGAAATATTGCCAATTGATCATTGCTGTAATGAGAAATGTCTTGACCCGCATACATGACCTGTCCCAATGTAGGTCTGTCAATTCCCGAAAGTGAATAAAGCATCGTACTCTTACCGGAACCGGAACTTCCCATGATTACCGCAAAGTCTCCCTCCCTGATTTCCAGATTCAGATTCCGCAGGACATGCTGCTGTACACTTCCATTAGAAAAGGTTTTGCATATGTCTTTCGCCTGTAAAATAGTTTTCATCTTAACCTCCCGTATTTACAGTCCCTTAAACTGTTTCTATACCAAAGTATAGCGAAAGATCTGTCAAAAATCTTTTCCTGTTCCCTGCCTGTTTCTTAACTGTTTCTTAACTGTTTCTAAAAAATAATCTGTAAACCTATTAACAGCCATTACACTTTCTTCAGGAACAGTTCTACCACAAATCCGTCTTCACAGTAGCACTCCATACCGCCCTTCATCTGCGTCATGAAATTCTCAACAAGATACAATCCCAGACCGGATCCGGACTTTCCCTCTGCATTGCTCCCACGGTAAAACTTCCCGCTAAGCAGTGCCAATTCATCCTCTGCGACACCTTCCCCTCTGTCTTTGATCATAACAATGACTCCATCTTTATTTTCTGCAAAGCTTACCCTAACCTCTGTCCCTGCATATTTATATGAATTATTGATGATATTATCGAGCGCCTGCTGAACCCTGAGTTTATCTATAAACAGCAGACATTCGGGTATCTCATTTATGAGCGTAATCTGCCCGTAATATTTAAAGTCACGAAACATTTCCGGAATAATCAGCGAGCTTTCTTCAGTCGGTTCTACCCTGAGCAATGCTAACTCTTCCATCGTCGCATGAAACATATTATCTATCAGACGCTCGATCATTTCAGACTTACCTGCAATCACACCGACTTTGCGAAGAATTTCTTTATCGCTCTGCGTCGCCTGAAGCACTTCACAAGTTGCCTTAATGGTTGCTACGGGCGTCTTAATATCATGAGAAAGTTCCGCGATCAGCTCCTTTTTACTGATATTCGCTTGATATTCACTTTCTCTTGCCTGCTTCAGTTCCTCACGCATCAGATCAAAACTCTCTGTAAATGCACCGAAAAAATTATTCCTTCGAATGGGCAGAGGCAGTTCCAGATTCCCTTTTGCTATCTGCGTCGTAAATTCCTGCAGTTCTCGGAACGGTTTGATGTAATTAAGATACAGTATCAGTAATAATCCATACGACACAGCCAGCAAAACAATTCCGGAAGCAATCACGATCCGCTGCAATCTGCCGCGCAGCATATGATAGCGTTCTTTCTTAATCTGCCAGACTGCCTTTCCGACATAAACGCTTTCTGCCGCATCATTTTCAATACCACCCTCCCGATATAGATTCTCCTCTTTCCTACACAGATCCAGAATCATGCTTCCATCTATCAGATATTCATTCAGTCTGCTTTGATAATCACTGTCTTCTATAAACAGAATGATACAATCGTGAGCCTGTTCTATCGCTTCTCTTGTAGCGCCCTGCAAAAGTTCCTCTTCTATCTTAGTTATTTCTTCGTTATACCATACCATATCCGGTATGTTCTCTTCTCCGCTTTTATTTATATAAGTCAGCGTAATCATAATAAAAGCGAGAATACATATGGTAATTCCCGCTGTAATCTGTCTGATTTTCATTAATAAATCTCCGTTATCTTCCGATAAATATCTGCTATCCCCAATCCGCCAAACATCGTCAAAGACTATCATAGCATCAGATTTCTAATAGATAGCCTGTCCCCCACACTGTCTTGATCAGTTCCGGCGAATCAGGATTCTTCTCCAGCTTCTCCCGCAATCTGCGAATGTGCACGTTCAATGTCCCGTCACTATAGAAGGTGTCTCCCCATACCGTAGCGAACAGAGTATCTTTCGTTACAATCGTTCCCCTATGCTCAAACAAGCAGGCAAACAGTTTAAACTCTTTCGCTTTAAGTTGTACCACTCGCTCTTTTATGCCGACCTTCATTGTTGCTTCATCCAGCCAGATCCCCGCATCCTTGTCATCGACATAATGTTCCCGTAAATTCATGCGCTTCAACACAGCCTTAACCTTCGCCAGAAGCACACTTAAGGTATACGGTTTCTTAATATAATCGTCGCCGCCAATGTGAAGGGCAGTTAAAATATCCTCATCGCTCTGTCTTGCACTGATAAAAAGAATCGGTATATTTGAAGTGTCCCTGATTTTCTTGCATAGCATGAACCCACTCTCTTCATTCAAGTTGATATCTAACAGAAGAATATCAAAAGTATTCTCCTTCATCATCTGCCGGCATCCTTGTATGGTATCGGTCCATATACAAGATACATCAAATAAATTCAAATATTCACATGTCATTTCCGCCAATTCTTTTTCATCGTCTACAATCAGGCAATTATAATGCATTCTCTTTCTGTCTCATCCTTTCGTCCGCACTCAAAGTTCTCCGGTTGCCCGCTACCGCTTCCGCTGTTTCTCCCGGTACATAAGAGCATCCGCCTCACCCACTAATGCGTCAAAAGCTTCCCTCCCGCGAGCAGAATGAGCCGCACCGACACTGGCTGATATATCACGAAAATGTGCTTCCTCCGCGTAAGCGTTGTCAATCCGTTGTTCAATCATCTGCCTCGTTTCTTCAATCTCCTGTTCCGTATGCTCCCCGGACATCACGATCAAAAATTCATCTCCGCCTGTTCTTGCAATCAATGACTCCGGCATACATTGTTGAAGAACCCTTGCCGTAAGTACCAAAACTCTGTCGCCTTCCTGATGCCCATAAATATCATTGATGCTCTTGAATTTATTAAGGTCAATACAGAAAATCGTCAAATGTCCTTCTTCCATCTGCTCAATATACTCATACACATATCTTCTGTTGTAAAGTCCCGTCAAGAAATCCGTATTGGCATTCTTGACAATCATCTGCTCATAAAGCCGTTCCTGCGTCACGTCAATCGCTACGCCGACCGTACCCATAACGCTTCCGTCCAAGTCAAAGAGCGGTGATTTATAAGTCTTTAACTGCCTTATGCTGTCACCGATCTTCACATTTTCATCAAAAACGCACGTCTCTCTCTTCTCCATGACCTCATACTCGGATTCCATACAGATAAACTCGCCTTTGGCATATTCTTCCGGGTCAATATCCCATATGTAATAATGCCCGCGCCCTTTAATCTGTTCCATCGTCTTATTGACTGTCTGGCAGAAAAACTCATTTACCTTCATGTGTGCGCCTTCTTTATCTTTATACCAGATCATGTGTGGCACACTGTTTATCATAGAATCCAGATAGTTTCTGTTCTGCCAGAAATCCTTACGCATTTTGTATGTTTCCTGCTATTTCCGGAATCGAAAACACAATTCATCCTTAGACATCGGCATCGGCCATATATCCGTAACTTCCTCCGTTCCCGTTAATGCCTTCGCTTGATCTATAAGCAGCATCGTCTGGTCTTTCTGCGCCAGAAGTATCAGTTCTGCTTCATTCTTCTTATATGTGAGCAGCATCTGAAGCAATTCCATACAGTCCTTGCCGCTCATATCCGCCAGAATCACATCAGCGTTGTGCATCGCTTCTCCCACCGGTATATTATCCGATAAAAACTCATGTGTAAAATGCAAAAGCGGTTCCATTTCTTTTACCGTTGTCAATAAACCGTTGTCACCGTCAAGCAGGTAAAAACAAATATGGCAATGATACATTTTTCTTCTCCCTCCGTACTCAACATTATGCTTTCGTATATTTCGATGCCCAAATCCCACAAAATGTCAGAAAAATCTATACAAAAAGAAAAGGGGCATATAAATATTATACACCCCTTCTTGCCCTAAGTCTATTCAGACTCAATTATTTCGTTGTAATGAAACTTTACTAAACTCGCTTAGTTCAAAGCGTCAACCAGCTTCTTCAGCGCTGCCAGTGCCTCATCCGGAAGCTTGTCATAGCCTTCCTTCTTAGTAGCGAAGTCTTCTACAGCCTTTACACGAGTCTCCATAGCGCTCTTCAACTGTGCCTTATAATCAGCATCGCCAAGATCTGCATTAAAGTTCTTGAAGCCTTCTGTCTGACCATCCCATGTATTCATGATTTCGATGTCTTCAAAAGGTCCCCACTGTGTAAACTGTGCCTTACCTTCTACGATTGTCTCAAGGATTCCAAGGGTATCAGCAGGTTTAACCTTCTCGCCCATAAAATCACCTGTATTAACAATATAGCAAGCTACGTTCTTCTCTTCTACTAACTTCTTGAACTTATCATAGTCATTAACTAACGGATAAGTTCTGAACGGGTTAGCATAAGGTACGATACGGATTGCGTTAAGGTCTGTACCAGCTGCAACACGCTCTGCAGTAGATGTCTTGGTTGCCAGTGTAGCACCCATAACGGATGCAAGAGCGGAACCTTTCAGTTTTACTACCGGCGGAATTGTAGGATCTTTCATGATCCAGAAGATTGCGTTAAC
>ERZ779631.259-NODE-259-length-20244-cov-15.489078_pt1 | contig 20244 bp, 33 predicted proteins | sample MGYA00514193_ERZ779631 | MGnify/ENA primary metagenome ERZ779631 (study PRJEB29562, sample SAMEA4376710) | mouse gut metagenome | isolation source: Cecum | study: EMG produced TPA metagenomics assembly of the A DSS colitis mouse model was used to assess the...
AAGCTGGGTGCGCTCAAGGCTGATTATTGAGTGACTATAATTCGGATTTTGGGTTCTAACGCAACAGGAAGGAAACTCTTGTTAATGTATATTTATCAACCTTACAAATATCACAGCTTTTTTACAGTACGCCGCCAGCCTCTTAATGTACATCTCTTGGCAAAACGCTTAGACCTAATACCCACCAGTCAGTTTTTATGATACATTCCCATTTTTATCCCTAAAACTGAAATACTTTATCTTGTTCCGCTCTTATAAGACGAATGATAACGGGTCTGTTCAAATCAATTTTATTATTCACTTCCTCTTTTTTACCTGGCATTTTCCCGTTGGGTATAAAGTATCCGCTTGTAACCTCGCACGTTGACAAATTGCAATCTTTAGACTGTATATAATGTTTCCATTCTTTATAGGAAAATAATTTGCCCTGCATGTCATTTCTGCTGCATTTCAGCGCTTGTGTGAAGTAATACTGATTGCTGTTTACACCAAAAAATCCAATGCAGATATAACTGTCTTCTTTTTCCTGTTTTCTCAACAGTCTTTTGAGTATTGCCTCCGCTTCCGTTTCTTTTCCTGATAACATTAAAAGGGCAACTCCTGAGCGTGTATTGTGATCCAGCCGTATTAATTTATTATTCCAGTAAAAGTTCCACTGCTCCGGCGCCGTCCTCCATCCATAGTTATACGAAAATTTATCATGCTTTCTTGCCATGATGGAATCCTCCGTTTTCTTTAATAAAGGCAAGCAATATCTTCATTTATTGCTTGCCTTACACTTCTTTTTAATTACTGCTTATTAAATTTTTTCCTATTAGTCATTCATTTTTAAAATCGCATTATGATGAACTATAACCGTTATCCGCATCACCTATTTTTTCGTACAGCGGATTAAATCCATCCTCGCTGGTCATTACAAACGCACCAGAATCATTCATTATTATATGATACATAATGTCTCCAAATAAATCAGACTCCATTAAAAAGTACGTAACACCACATATATTTTCCTGCTTAATGGATGACCATGTTCCACTGTATCTCATAAAGCGGACACCTTCTGTTTTTATCAAGTATATTCCTCCCTAACATTTTTTTTGCAATCTCAATTTTTTTCCTCAAAATTTTTCTGAACAATCAAATTTTCCATGTGCATGTTGTAACGTAGCGGAATAAAGTACCCATCTACTGCAGCTTTCCTGCAAATTAATTTCCCAAAATGCGTTTTAGTATTGTTGCCCTATGTTCTTACCAGACGATTTTCAGGTGTGTGTAATCAACTGGTGATTCCTTCAGGCTTTCTACCACCCTGTCATAACGGAAGAACCAGCTCATATTTTTCACATTGATGTGTTCCGCTATCTTCTCAAGCGGCGCACCGTCTTTAATCATCAGTGCCTGACTCAAGATGCGCAGGTTGTTATAGGTAAACGGCCTTACGCCGCAGGCTATGCAGGCTTCATGGAGCCGGTTCTGCAGTGCCCTCGCACTGACTGCCTTTCCTTTTTTGTTCAGGAAAAAATATGGCTGGCTGTCGGTACGCTGCATGGAATACCGGTCAATCAGTTCCACGACATCTTCCGGAAGTTTTACGAAACGGTAAGCGTGTTCCGTCACTTTCAGGCGGATTCCGAAATTACCGTCCGCATCCTGCAGGAGCATATCCCGCCTTAAAGAAACCAGCTCATTCGTGGTAAGCGTTGATCGAAGCACCATGGAACAGGATAGAAAACCTGTCATATCGCCCTCGGACTTAAAATAAGCCAGAACTTTGTCAATACTGTCCAGTTCGGGCAAATCCTCCATACGGAACTGCAGATCCGGAAATATTACATCAATTACGGAAAAGAGGCTAAGGTATCCTTCCTGAATTTCCAAAATATCCGCATTTTCGTCCATATAGCGTGCTACGGCACGCAGAACGCTCAGATTGTAGTCCGTAGATTTCATTACACTGCTTTTTCCGTTGAAGTATGCTTTTATTGTTTCCTGCGTAATGTCAAGGAAATCACACTTCGCATAGTTACATAAAGCATTAAAAACATAGGTGTACTGCTGTTTTGTCCGTTCTTCCTGTATCTTTTCAGAATAATATTTCTTTAAGATAGTGGTAAATTTGGCGCTTAAATAGGGAGAAAACGCAACAGTCTCTGTCTCAGCCATAAAACCCTCCTTTGCCATTCATAGAAAAATCAGGGAAAGTGTAGTCAACTACGCACTATGGGAATGGAGCATCTCTTTCTCATGCCCCTCCGTTCATTTTTGCGCAGCTTCCTTTCTTTCCCTTTTTTCTTATTTATTCATTAACAAATCTCAATGCCTCAGATTGAGACTGGAAATAACGAAACAGGCATGGTATCCCGCTCCGTTATTCCCATAGTGCGTAGTTGTCTGCATAGAATGATATTCCAACTATTCCAGACCTGCCCAGTCGTCATGTAGCTCTGATATGCTGCGTTTGTTATATATAACATTTCCAGAATCATAGCATGGCGCCAGCTGCCTTTTTTCCACACGTTCTTTGAACCGGTTCTGGCATAATTGCTCTGTCGTAACGGCCCGCCCCCAATCTGTGCATATTCCTCCTTTTCCTTATTCCATGCAAACGCGGCGTATTCATATGTACTGCATTTCTCCGTATCTGTATAGCTTGTTAGTGTGATGCCGGACTCAGCTGTCCATCCCATCTCTTCCTCAAAACTGTGTCCTGTCCGGACCAGCTTCTCTTCATCTACATCTAAAACGGCTATAATCCTCATTCCTCTTCCTCCTCATCCTGCACAGGGTACCAGTGGTATTCGCAATCTATATTTTCACATTGTCCGTTCCACATGAGGCTTCCGCACTTAGGGCAGTCTGATACCTCATACGGTCCTCCACCCTGCATCTGCTCACATCCTTTCTCCGGAAGGTTCCATTTTTTTCATTTCAAGGAATTCGCTTAACTTCCCTGGAAGCTGCTTTATCATATCTATCCGCTCCTGTATCTGGGATATGGGATTTCCTTTGCTGTCATAGTCGTCATACATAAGGGAAACCATAAAACTAAGGATTAATTCCTTCAGTTCGTCGCTTTGCTCCTTTACCTGTTTTACGATCTCTACTCCTTCTTTTAACAGTTCTCCCCAAAGGATACAGCAGCTTTCATTATCGGTACCAAACTGCTCCAGCCATTCACGCAGGCTGTGTTCTTCTGCACCTGTCCCGCAGTGGTTTTCTTGTATAAAATACCGTACTTTTTTCCCATCGTATATCCTTCCTAATGGGAAAAGGGCGCACACTGTAGGCTTCGCATCCTGCACAAGACATTTGTTGTGAAACAGGAAAGGACATCTTGCATCCGTCCTTAACCGGACAATAGGAAGTCCGGAATCTTTGCCCACATACATCTCGCAGTATGTAATGAGCAGCTCCTTAAAAGAAATATCAAGATATTTCTGCAGACGCATAATGTCATAAGCAGTAAGCAGGATATCTCCTCTTTCTTTGCAGCAGTGGCCACAGCAGTTGCATCCGAACCGGAATGTTCCCTCTGGTTCAAGGTAATTTAAATTCATGATATCTTTATAATCCATCCTATAAAATGCTCCTCTCAAATAAAATAATAGTTAGGCGTCCTGGATCCGTTCAGATCAAGTGCAAATTCCAGTATATCCGGAACCACATCCCTGATATGCCCGTATTTCTTTTCTTCAGCACAGTAATCCATCTGGCCGCCATCAATTTCTTCACAGAACTGGTCAAACAGGGTATAATCAATGGATGCGTCACAGCCTTCCGCAAAAAAGTCCGGCTCCGCCCCTTGTATCGTCATGATCCGCCCATCCTCCAGCACAATCCATATCGCATCAGACATATATGCCCTCCTTCTTAGAACATAAAAAAGACAGAATAACTCTGCCTTCTCCAATACGGCTGCAAGCCGGGCTAAATAATATCTTAGTGGAATATCTACGCGGGAACCGCTATTGTTACTTCGCACTTTTCCCGGTCAAAATAATATACATGGTCAGAAAGGTAATCCTCGGGCTCTACAACGTAGTTATTTGCCTCGTTTACCATTTCTGTAAGATAGGAAACATCTGTGTTTGGGTCTGAACGTACGGCGATAATTTCGTGAACGGAACTGGGCAACAGGTATAGATTGCTGTCAAGCTGGTCTGCCAGTTTTTTCAGTACAGATATATTTAACAGCATCGCTGCGCCAAAAAAAAGCGATTGGTTTGCAAGGACTATCATTTCTTTCTCTATTGGCATGACATCCATCCCGTTCTGCGCTATATATACCGATTCTTCCGGGAAAAAATTCAATATTGGTGTTACAAGTGTATTGTCCTTGCGGTATGTATTTTCCAGTGCAGCCTGATAGATATCATTAATGTCCCTGTGCCACATGAGAATCTGCTTCCTGCTTACATAGAAGCCGTTGCAGCCCCATTCTGTACAATCACAATAAAACAGGATTGCAAGGTCCAGGAATTTAATATATGCTTTCCCTTCCATATCTGCCCTGTACTTTTCGTAATTCACTAAACGCAGGAATATTTTTTCCTTTACGCTCTCCCAATTGATGGAAATATTAATTTCATTCATTATGTCTTTATCCTCCTTTTATTAAATTCTGCAAAAGCACTTTTCACAGCGTGAAATCAGCATCCATTTCCTGAATCTCGTCCGGATCAATCCAGTCTGCTTCGCAAAAACAGGCAGGCTCTCCGGTTACAGGATCTGGAACTAAGTCGCCTGCGTCAAGAATGACCTCTTGCGCTTTGTATGCTTCCTTTACACGTTCGATTGCATTTTCCAGACCGTCTGTACCAGCTTCTTTTGTGTCAACGACAACAATTCTTCTTAATATCTCTGTGACTGCTATGCATTGTTTCATTACATATACCTCCTGAATTTTCAAAAAACGCTCAGGGATGGTAAAATCCTTGAGCGTTTCTAAAAATTTATCTGATTTGTTTACTGTTATGTCCTATGAACCGGACTGATCCGTAGCCCTGATTCCTAATTGCAGCCAGTTCACAGTCCAGCTCATCCACACCGACATTTCCTAAAAAATCTCCGCCGGATGTCTGTATCTGATAATATCCCTCACCCGGATATTGGGGATGCGGATAATACCGGCATACAATCTCACGCATATCTGCTTCATGTTCTGCAATAACCATAGACATAGAAATCCTCCTTTTATTCATACCGCAATCTATCGCCTGATAGTTAATGTGGTTCCTGCGAAATCATGCCAAGATAATACATATCCTTTTTTCCGTTCCAGAAATGTGCGGCCAGATCCTCCAGGCGCTTCTTCCCATTTTTTAATGCCGAAAAATCCGCTTTTACATCGTCATTTGCATAACCTGAGTGGTTATTGTGGGAAATCGTAAGGCGGAACCTTTCGCCGCTTTCTACCCATCTGCCTTTTCCGTTGTTCTTTGCAATTGGATATACACCAATAGTCAGTCCGTACAAATCAGGATATTCGGGCGTATTGCGACTGCTCCAATCCTCTAACTGGATCTCTGTTCCATTTGGCATGACTGCCCTTTCAATGATTTCCATGATTGCCTCCCTTCTTCTCTTTATTCAGATTTGGCTTTTTCTGAGGCTGTTACCAGGTAACACATGATGCTGCATTCCGGAAATACTTCAGTATCCATATTTCCTCTGTCCGGTTCCAGTTCGTCAAGATATACCGGATGCCCCTTATAATCTTTCAGCATCGAGTGGCCGACCGTTCTTTCCAGTGCCGCCCTCTGCTGAAAGACTTCCGGGAAGTCTTTCCTTATCCTGTTCCAGTAACCAAAACCTCCTTTCACACACCCCACGCAGTTATTATTGGGATAACCCATTTCATACATCTGGGGCCTGGGAAAAGAAAACAGCTTTTTAAAGAGCCCGTGAACATCTTTCTTTGATAAATTTTTCTCAATCAAAGGAAATTCATGCTCTGCCTGCGGATTTTCTGTCACAGTCCGGTCTGCCCTGTTCCTTTCTTTTAAATCAAAGCCCCACACATAAATAAGCTCACATCCATGATGTTCTGCTTCCCACTGCTTCCTGATTCTCTTTTTGAGCCAGTTCGTACATGGCGCAAACCCGTTCCGGGGATTGCGGAAACCGCCAAATGCCCTGACGCAATCTTCCACGCATGCATACTGGCTTGATTTTAATATTTGAATCTCCTTTCCGATTGCTTTTTCGCAGTCATGGATAAATCTCATACTGTCCTCGTGCTGATCGGAAATATCAATATAAATCCACTCGTCAACATTGCCTGCAAGGTATCCTGCCATGAAGGATGATATTCCTGCCGAGATCCAGCATATTTTTAATTTCTGTTTCATAACACCACGAAACAAATTCCGTTCGTGGATAGGGCGTCTGGCCTCCCATGCTACTTCGATACGGCTTTCGCAGAACAGCTCCCACCATACCTCTTTCACGCCGTTGATCCGCCCTTTTCTTCTCTGTGTTTGACACCCTCACAGGTCAACCCGGTTTACCGGGATTCGTTATTACTCCTTTCCTGAAATGATTTTGTTGTTAAATCCAATATCCTGATACCGACCTGCTTTCATGTAATCTCCCAGGATTTTTCGGGATAGCGGCATACTCAGCCGTTTATTACCGATAAGTAAAATCAGCATTTGTCCATACCTCCTAACAAATTTTTACAGAGCCTGCCGATCATTTGGCAAGTTCCCTGACACATTTTCCCGCGCAATGTAAATCGCGTTCTATGCCAATTAACAGGCGGTTTCTGTAAGCTTTCAGTTCGCTCAGCATAATGCTTCCCCATTCCCATTCATATCCTATGGTGGCATATCCGTACAGCTCCCAGTCATCTTCGTAACGTTCACCGCCTACAACAAGCCATGTCCCGGCTCCACAGGGATTGAAATATTTAACGATTACTTCCGCTTCAAACATATCTTCGGTTTCAGGGAATAAACCTATCTGTTCCAGCTTTTCTTCAATTTCTTTTGTCATAAGTTCCATATAAGTAACTCCTTTTAATCAATAAAGAATAGTATAAGATCCCTGCTTCGTATCAAGCGCAGATTGTATCATATAAATTGACACACACATAATCCGTGTCCAATCTGCGCTCCAGCTCATCATAGCTGCCTGCGGATATCCCATACTTTGCAAACCATTCCAACATATCGCTCTCCTGGAAAAAATAAATTTCCATATCTGTTTCTTCTCTCAGCATCTTTTCGTAAACCGTGCCGCCTGCATCTGCATCCAGCTTCAGCAAGACACGGTACCTGACATCCAAATATACGCCATAAACATCGGTATTGATAAAGATGCGCTCTCCTGGTTCTTCTGCACGAAGGACGAAATCCAGTCCGTAATGTTCGGCAATCTTTTGGTATGCATCATAAAGAGGACTCCATGCCGTCTCCAACTCTAAGCAAATATAAGCGTCCTCAATGTCCATGCAGACAACATCTCCCCGAAAGCAAATACCGTCCGTAGGAATATTCAGCCGTTCCAACAACAGAACCAGCCGTGTGTCGGCATGAATCCCCATTGAAGGGTAACAGCCTAACAAATCTTCTTTCAAACGGGATACGGCATTCCCTGAAGTATCCTCTTTCGGGAATAAAACCACTGTGTCAGAGCATACATTCGCCATATCGCACTGCCTCCTTCCAATGAAAGATTCCTGTAATCTGGTATTCATTTCTCATGAAAATTCCTCCTTTAAAAACAAAAAGGCGGTATGGAATGAACCATATCGCCTTTCATATTATAATATTCCTGATTTCCTGCTTACTTTTACAGTCCCTGCAACATTGCCGGAATATGCATATCACCTTTATATAATGTAATACGAAGGAATGCTCTCCCTGTTTATACTCAGTGCGAACATAATAATGTCAGGAATTGTATCTTCATGGTTATCATAATTCGTTCTTTCCGAATTGTAATCCATCTGCCCGCCATCTTTCTCTTCGCAAATCCCATCATATAAAGTGTAGTCGATTGCACTATCGCAGCCTTCCGTGTAAAAAATCGCATTCCGCAAAGCTGTATTCCAGAACTTCCCCCGTTGCCAGGACAAGCCGTACTGCATTTTCCATAACTTATTCACTCCTTTATGTCAGGTGTGTTTTCGCTGTCCCTTACACACCTTTCACAATGACAGTCCTCCTGGTCGCAGTAATGAGATCCTTCTTTGCTGCTTTCGATATACGGATAGCATACCGGTTTTCCAAACTGCATCAGGGCATCCGTTATGCTTTCACGGACTTCTGCTAAAATTCGCATATCCCATGGGAACAGTTTTTCCCTTTCTTCATCTGGAATGCCAAGATAGCTGCAGCATACATCATAAGTCGCATTGTCTATCAGATCCTGTTGACGCACCATAGCATCTGTCATTTCCAGTTCTTTACTGCTGGTTCTTATCTCTTCCATATTTGCCTCCAAATAAAAAACTGCCCATTGACCACAATAGTCACAAGCAGCTTTCCTTCCTTATCATATTATTTAAAACTTAAACTTTGAGATTCCGTAAATCGGAATAGTGATTGTGTTATCAGCTTTTCCGCCGCAGGTATTTCCTTTTGCATACAGCACGTAGTCGGCTTTCTTCTCTTCCAAAGCTTCTGCTGCAGTCTTTCCGCTGTTTTTTCCGGATTTAACTTCAACCGCATATGTCCTTTCCGATGCCAGTTCTTTTACATAAAAGTCAATCTCACCGTTACCCAGGGTTGCAAAAGCGGGGGTTTCCAGTGCGATTTCGCTCGGGTGTGCAATCCGGCGCCTTAAGTCAAGGTAAACAAAATTTTCGTTTATAATACCGGATACCGTGGCTTTTGGGACGCCTGCCTTTATCAGAAAATAGTTTGCAAGTCCGATGTCTAAGAAAAAGCATCTTGCCTTTGCCTTAAAATCCAAAATGTTGCATTCAGGCAGCTTGCCGGCAAACCCTATGATCCCGGAACTGTAAAGCCAGTCGATTGCCCTGTTTATCGTTGCCTTGGTTATATTGCTGGAGTAATCCTTCACAACAATGCCCTGCAGTTCCTCGCTGAAGCTGTCCGCGTCAAAGCCTTTCTTCTCTTTGGCCAGAATGCGGGCAACACCAGAGAAGATGTTTTCATAAACAGCAGCGTCCAGTATGTCCTCGAAGTACCTTCTGCTCTCATTGGTAAAAAGGCGGATGATTTTAAGCAGTTCAGCCTGGCAGTCCTGCAGGGGCGCATTTTTCAGATATTTCAGGACAACACTCGGATACCCGCCAATCATGCAGTAATCATTATATAATTTCTGTAGCTCCTGATAGATTTCTGCATCACTTTCTCCGCACAGACTCATCTTCTCATACAGATCGATGCGGTTAAGGGCTGTCAGAAATTCCTCAAATCCAAGCGTGCAGATTTCAAGGTAATCCAAGTCACCGGAAGAATACTTAAATTCCTGTTTCAAAATTCTTCCCAAATAACTCCCTGTAATGATGAAATCGCATTTCAGCGTGCGCGTGAATTCCCGGATGCGGTTGTAAATGTCTGCCGATTCCTGAATTTCGTCAATGATAACAATTGTGTCCTCTGAATCCTCAAAATCAGGCTGATACCTTTTAATCAGTTCATATATTGGATTCTGGTATCTTTTCCCTGATTTCATTTCCTGCCACAATTCCCGGTACTGCACCAAAAAAAGTTCCCCGGAAAGATCCAGCAGATTTATGTATATCTTTTGGCTGTACTGTTCATCTGCAAATCGGTTTACAATATAGGTTTTACCTACCTGCCTTGCACCGGATACTTCCAGCGTGGAATGGTCCGGACGTTTTTTCCAGGCCGTCAGCTCTTCATATGCTTTCCGCTTCAGGTACATCGCAAATCCTCTCCTTTCTGCCTGCACAAAAGTTCATTTACCATATATGATGAATGACCTGTACAGGTCGCCTGCCATATTTATTATTATATCAAAAAAAAAAGCATTTACATAGAGAAAACAAAAGTTTTGTGAAATGCCCTTCAATAAGCAGGAAATACAGCATTCCAACAGGCAATCCTTTGCAGAATGCTGTAGGGCTGAATAACCGCCAGCTCGTAAATCTGCTTGGCTATGGTTTCCGGCTGCATGACAAAATATACGCCGTTGCCCTGCCATGTCCCTTTCGTTCCGTTAATCCCATTGTAAAATTTTATAGGTATGCCGGCCCAGTACCGCAGATTTTCCGTATAATCATCAATCAACACATCTGATGGGCGTATTCCGCCAATCTTTTCCAGCGCGTGCTCCTTTCTGCCCCCACAGGGACAGTATATCTGCCTCTCCTCCGGCAGATGAAGATGCTCTTTTACCCATGCTTTTTTATCCGACTCAGAATGACTGTCCTGAAATACGCAGGATAAAATATACAGCTCAATATCGGGAAGCTGTTCCAATAATCTAAAAGCTGCCACGACGTTTTCCTGTATGGGAATGCTGGAAAAATACCCCTTCTGGGTTAGGTGTTCCTGCGGCACATCCTGCCAGACCGCAAGCACTCCGTCCAGATCAAAAAAAATTCTCTGTTTGTTCATACAAAAACAGGCAGCTTTTACGCTGCCACCTCCTTTTTTCATAGATAAAATTAATACAAGAAAGAGCGTCTTTATTAAGATACACTTTCCATATTTTCATATTTAGTTTTTTAACCTGCTTTAAATTTGGGGAATTAGAACTGCCCAAAGTGTGATCCCTAGTTGAACGGAAGTTCCTCATCAATCCCGTCAGGGATATTCATGAAACCATCACCGGAAGCTGTGGATGCCGGACTGCTATTGTCTGCCTGCCGGCTCCTCTCACTTGCGTTCTTGCTTTCCGCAAACTCACATTCTTCTATTATCACATCGGTTGTATATACAGTTTGCCCCTCCTTGTTGGTGTATTTCCCCGTGGTAATCCTGCCGCTGATTATGATTTTTGTTCCTTTTTGCAAATACCTTTCCGCAAACTCTGCCCGCTTGTCAAAAGCAACGCAGGATATAAAATCTGCTTCCGCTTCACCCTCGCGATGGAATCTCCGGTCTACCGCAAGCGTATATCTGGCGATAGCCATTGCATTCTCCCCTGTAGAATACCGTACTTCGGGATCCCGTGTGAGGCGTCCCATCAAAATTACTTTGTTCATAGTGTTTTCCTCCATTCTGTTATTTGTTTTCCTGATCTTGTGACAGATTAACATGCGGCAGGCTTTCCTCCATTTTCATCTGCTGGTGTTTACACGCAGTTTACCCACACAAATCCGTCTTTTGTAGCAACAAGCGTTCCCGCTTCAAGCAGCTCATGGAACAGCTCATCGGTTTCCTCGCTATGGATGGTGCTAAATTCCTCGGCACTGTAATAGAAATTGTTTGTGGCATACATATGATCCTTTTCTTCCTGTGCCAGTTCGTCTATGCACTGATTATGCGCTTCACAGATATTTCTCAGTGCTGTTTCATCTCCCACATTTCCAAGTATAAGCCGCGCCATAATATCATTGTCATTCATCCTGCTTTTCCTCCCAGTGCCCGCCATGTAGATGCTGCCCTGGGAAATTCCCCTGCAAATTCCCTGCTTAATATGCCGGACTCTTCATATGTTTCCACGTATCCGTACTGCAGCAGATCCAGATTTATTTCGCTATGATGGTAATCTTCCTGGAAGTGTTTCCATGACTCTTTGGAATTATCGCATCCATACAGCATGTCATCCGCCCTGATGCATGAGCCGATCATTACATAGAGAGTCTCCGGATTGTCTGTCGCTCCCAGAAATCTCATACTGCTGTACTCTTTCCACTCATTGCAGGAAAACAGCATATAATGCGTCTTTTTTTCGTTTATTCTTTTACTTCCCGACCTGCGATTTGACTTCATGGATAATCTCCTCCTTAGTTCCGAACAGTCTGCGTCCTTCCTGCTCATGCACGAAATGATAGAATTTTCCTGCATCACAGGTATGCAGGCTGTATTCTCCCGTTTTTTCTTCCCGGATCAGACACAAATTCTGTCCGCGGTCAACGGGCAGTGATTCCATCAAATCCTCCAGCTTTCCTTTTTGGACAAAGCTTCCAAGTATGAGCGCATCTAACCGTACATCAGACATATTATGCAGCCAAAGTGAAAACAGATTATCTTCCTTTCGGCAGACTGCCATGACCGGCACATAGCTGACACAGACGAGCTGTTTCAGGAGCCCTGACAGCATATCCTGCTCATTCGGATCCATGCTGTTAATAAACTTTTTCTCCAACAGATTCGTCAGATACAGCGTCTGTGCCGGATTTAACGACACGTCCACATCCGACTTCCTGTAACGCGATCCGTGTCCGTTCAGCATCAGCGAGCATTCTGCAGCAACCCGCGCCATCTTGAGGAATGCATCCGCACTTTCCTCAAGTGTTTTTCCTGTCACAAAGCGCATATGACGCCTCTGCTTCTGCTCATCATCGTATACCAGTGAAATGTCGAGGTATATTCCTTCGCTTCCGCCAAAATTCGGGATGCATATCGCATAATCGTAATCCGGAAGCTCCCAGTCCTCATTCCAGTCGTTCTGGCTTATCAGGAAATACTCGTCTGGCAGCATGTCCTTGCTTAACAGGTGTTCTTTGAGCATTTCAAAGACTTCCCCCATTTTCAGCATTCCAATATGCTTCACCCTGCCTTTTTCGTCCTTTTCGCTCCAACGGTCTACTTCAAAACTCTTAATTGTTGCCATATTTCTTTTTTCTCCTTTTCTAAATTGATGTTACCATGCGGCCTTTGACAGACAGTCAATGACATAAGATGAAATTTTGTCCGAATAATCCAGTTTCCTGCCGTCTTCAAAGATCATTATGACGGAAAGGATACGGATCGGAAGATATTCTTCCGTTGACGTGTGCGGAAAATAAACGGCACACTCCGAGATTACCGTATCTGCATGACGTGCTGCAAAGAAACCATACGTTAAATCCTTTTTTTCAGGACCATCAGCGTACAGTTTTGGCGCTTCTGCAACAAACTCCTGCAGGCAAAGCGCGACATGTGCCGGCTTTTTACCTGGTATGATTGTGCCGGTGCAGCGCATGGCTTCCATTGATACTTCCTCTGGCATTGACAAGACTATGTTTCCCGTCTCTAATGCATACTGCCCCATGTCTGCTTCCGCATCCGCAGCCTGGACAATCAAACACATCTCTTTTAATGTGCTTTCGTCCGGTCTGTCTGGTTCTTTGGTTATTGATTGCATAAAACATTCCCTCCTTCTTCAAAATTTTGCATATATACGAATTTTTCGCATAAAAAAAGCACCTGAGCTTATAACCCAAGTGCAAGTGCAATCCTGTTATTTAGTTACTATACCTGTTTCCAGGAATTAAAAGAAATCATACCGACTATGCCGGTAACATTGAAAAATTTAATAAACATGAGGATATTATAATATATAACTTCATACTTGTAAAGATTTTACTTTCAAGAAACACTTTCCAACCCATTTTCCGGTTTCGCAGCATTAACATTTAATCCATTTGAGAAAGAAAAAACATTGTTAATGCTAAAATTCGTTTTCTCGTAAGTTTTACCTCCTAGCTTCCGTAAACTGATATTATTATTTCCTAATTATAAAGTCCTCCTGAGCTGAATTTCTATCCAACCCAAGAGGACTATATTTAATTGGCATATATTCACATGTTACTATACCTCATTTAAGACGAGCAGTCTTAGTAACTATATGCTACTTTTAATGTTATCGTTACCGTAGAAGCCGGATAGATGTTTCCGTTATAAGATACACCATTATTTTTAATCCATATCGTCCATGTTCCACTCGGATTTTCGCCTTCAAATCCAGTTATGGTAACGTTTCCACTTTTGGTCGGTCCTGCGATTGATTTTATTGTTCCCTTTGGACTTTCAACATAAATCGTATATGGATCGGTTCCACTAGCCACATTACAATACAACTCCACCTTAGTTATGGACGGATTGCTTCCCGAAACACTTCCCGATGTAACTGAGCTATATCTTGATTCTCCGCCACTAATTGCATTCAGTTTTACTGTTGTTTTACTGAAATTATTGGTAGCAGCAAGCACAGGTGTTACAAACATTAAGCAAGCCATCATACAAGCCATAACAGCTGTAAAAACTCTCTTTGTTACTCTTTTCATTTTATGACCTCCTAAAATTTGAAATAATAAGTGAAATATATGCCATATAAAACATGCTATATCCTTGTATCCACCGATGCCTGTGTCAGCAAACTGCCAGATTTCTTCAAGTTCGCTTCCACGGATTCCCTTGTAATTCCGTTCAAAGCCCCAGACGGGATCGGCTTCCCGATTTCCCAATTTGAATCTGCCTGCTTCACTGCGGATATAAATGCCTGCCGATACGCCCGCTCATACTGCTCCATAGTATATCCCGCTGCTAATCGATCATCTTTCTTCGTTTTTCTGTACAAATTGTCATATACATCCCTGCGCTTTGTTGTGTCTCCATTTAAAACACCGTTTTCACTCAAGAATTCCTTCTTCGTCAGCTCAAACATCTCGTCCTTGCTACTCTCCGAAATGGAAATGATGCGCTTCTGACGACCTGCATTTTCATCCGTCAGCACAAGTCCGGCAAGTCCGTTTCTAGGGTTGATATAATCGCCGTCTTTATCGTAACATTTCATCGAATTTTTAATGCACTGGATATTTGTGAACATTGCACCGTTTCCATTCTGCGTCATTTCTTTTATTGCTGCCTTATATTGAGCGCTGTTCGTATCAATACCAGCAGCCCTTAATTGTGCTTGCACAGAACTACTGTTTAGCTGCGATAATTGAAAACTACCTATAACACTTGTGCTTTTTGCGTTTTTTGTTCCAAGCATTTGCTGAAACAAAAATCCATAATCTGTGATTTTTGACATAAACTCGTCCTCCTTGATAAAATAATTTGAAATCCATTTCCATATAATTCCTTTGTACTGCAAAAAACAATATCAGCGCATATATTTTATGCCTTTGCATCGAACACATTGCGCTCTTCCAAATAATCCGGCAATTCGGTAAGCTCGATGTTTCCTTTTACAGAGCGGTATTCACTCCAATAAATTGAATAAAACTGATTCTTTTTTGCAAGTTCTGCAGGTGTCATTTCATAGCTCCAACCATTCCCGGTATTAGATATAACCTTTACACCCTGACATTCAATAACAGTTCCATAGCCACCTGCTGTTAATATTGGACAAGTAAGTATTCCTCCCCCTGCAAGCGCAAACTGTTTATCAGCAAGACCACCATGCCCTTCTGACTGCTCTAAAAAATCAAGCAGTGTCAACTCGCCTATTCCACGACATTTTGCATTATTGCCATTATTTCTTCTCATAGCATTTTTTGCAGACTGATATAAACTCTTTCTATCGGGTGCCACATCTGATAAATATCCGGTCCTTAACTGTAGCACTTTCTGATCTATAACATCTCGTTCTGCCGTACTCGTAGCTGTTGCTGCTCTACGAGCAAGATCTTTTATTTCTGCCACAAATTCAGCTTCTGTCTTATCTGCCTTGGACGCCGAAGGAATATATGACCAATTGGGTTCGCCGCTACTACATGATGTAATTAGTTGGTTCTTATTACTATTTATCATTCCAACTGAAACACCCATATCTTACACCTCTTAATTTTTTACATATTCTACAATCATTTTACCCCCAAATACGGTAAAGCCGTCCATTCCTGTATACTGCTGTAATATCTTTCCTTCAATCCTAACAAGGAATTTTACATTTGCCGCCTCACCCTCAAAAGCTGTTGTTTTGTTAGTTGACGATGGGTTACTGGTCTGTTGGAACGGTACTGTTGCAGATGTATTTGTTGCATAACTGGTAATAACATAGTTTTTAATTGTAGTGTATTTAGATTGAGTAACTTTTGTACCTGTCGGACAATAAATTGTAATACTCTTAATCGCTGCTCCATCCGGAATCACACCACTGAAGTCCACATTTTGACCAATAGAATAGATAGTTCCCGTCTGACCTGTGGAAGTTGCGTAATCTTTGGATAACACTTTTGATGCTGTTGGATCAGCCGCATATACGATCGCCTCTCCATCTATCACATCATTCATATCTATTACAACTACTTCTGTGCCCTCTTTTTCCAATGCTTCCGCAGCATTAACCGTTGCTGCCCCCACAGATGAAAACATTATTGCAAATGCCATCATTGTTGCAGTTGCCATTGCCAGAAAATTCTTTCTTCTCATGGTAAATACCCCCCTTACTAATTGATGCCGAGTTTTAGAGAACCTATTGTGTATTCTTTCCCTTACTTTAATATAGTTACATTGTGATTCGTCAAATCCTCAATATTTGTTAATAGCATTTTTCAAACGTACAACTTTTTGTTCTGACGTACAATACACAAATCTGAAATCGCTTAATAGACTGAATTTTCTCCAGATTTGTTAATTCCGACTGGAGTTTGATTATCTTCTTCTAATTATTTATAATCCTCTTGAGTTAAGCTCCTTTCCAACCCAAGAGGACTATTGTTTAATTGGCATATACTTCACATGTCACAATACCACATTTAACACAAGTTTAATAACTGTAGCATATTTTTAATGTAAATGTTGCCGTTGAAGCTGGATAGATGTTTCCATTATAAGATACACCATCATTCTGAATCCATATAGTCCATGATCCACTTGGATCTTCGCCTTCAAATATAGGGATGATAATGGTTCCGCTTTTGGTCGGTCCAGGGATAGATATTATTGTTCCACTTGGACTTTTAACATAAATTGTATAAGGATCTGTTCCACTGGCCACATTACAGTATAACTCTAACTTCGTAATGGAAGGATTACTTCCCGAAACACTTCCTGATGTAATTGAACAATATCCTGAAGTTCCACCATTAATTGCATTCAGTTTTACTGTTGTTTTACTGATACAATTGGTAGCGGCAAGCACAGGTGTTACAAACATCAGACAAGCCATCAAACAAGCCGCAACAGCCGCAAAAACCTTCTTCGTCAATCTTTTCATTTTGTGACCTCCTAAGACAATTTGAAGTATCTGCCATATAAAACAATTCTCGTTGATAAAAACATCATTATAAATATATATCTACATTTTGATTCGACAAATTCTCAAAATGTGTTAATAGAATTTTTAAACGTACAACTTTTTGTCCTGACGTACATATTGGCAAGCTTAGGATTGCTTTATGGATTGCAATTTCCCCAAAATAGTCAAAAGAGTATCCATAGTCAACCCGATTGTATACAATGTAATAAGGTATCCGGCCCTTAATCCGAGTGTTGCGATATAGATCATAGAAAAAAATACTGACCATAACCTAAGCCTATGTCTAAAATATTCTATCTCTTCTGCATCCAAGTTTCTATTGCTGTTCTTTACTGGCGACAATATTAGCAATATGATTATGTCAAGAATTGAGATTACTGCGGCTCCCTGCCAACTGAAGTTTATCTCTGTTGCAAAAAGAGATAAAAAAATAACGGCACAGGAAAACAGGTAGCATCCAATTCTTGTTTTAGCATGGAAACCACCTGTATTGCGCCGAAATATATAGAACACAGCAAAAATAATAGCAAACTCAAAAAATTTATTCGTGCATAACGCTATTACCAAATAGGATGTATAGTGCAAGGCTTTTAACAGTGTAGTTTCAACACCAAACTTGTATACCTCAACATCTTCAACATCTATTGAATCATTCTCTATTAATTTTTCTAATATTCTATTAACTAATATTTCACTTACATTCTTCACTATTTTTTCTTTCTTTTAAACTTTTTGGCAGCTTCTGGCATAGGCGGCTGATAGCCAACTCCCAAGCAGGCGCTATCTGCTTCTTTCTGGATACTCTTGTCCACAATTTTGATGATTAATTGCGAAAGCCTTTTCTTCATTAATATTTACCTCCTTAGAAAATATTGATAATTATTATATAATCCTATCTACTCGCTAAATCAATATTTTTTGCTAAATGTACAACTTTTTGTCCCGATGTACGACCACACAATGGGGAATTACAAAAACAAGGAAGAGTTAGAACTGCTCAACCTCCTGTCTCTTCTGTTTCAATCATCTATTCTATTTAAAACGATATCACATATAAGTAATTTGTCTGAACATTTATATAGAATACTGCCCATATAAGTGTTAACACATTTTTGTATATTGAGTAGTCCTATACAAGGTTTTTCTTCTTTTGTGATATCTATCATACCATTCTTTATGGGAACCATATTTACGATGCTATTTTCTACTCTAATAGATATCATATCATTGTGTTCCTTTATGGTAATTCCAATATACCGGCTTTCATCACTCTCTTTACATGCAGCCATTGCATTATCAACTAGGTTTCCAAACAAAGTTGTTATATCAACCGGCCTTATAAAATCAACATCTACATCTGATAAATCTATCTTAAACTTAATATTATATTTGTCTGCAATTCTTTTTTTATCTGAAAGCAGACAATCTAAAACCGGATTATTTATATATTGAAATGGCAAAAGAGGCTTTAACATTTCCTTTATCTGCTTTGAGTAATTAATTGCCTCCTCTCTTATATCCGACTGATACAGCCCTTCAATCACTTTCATATGCTTGTCTACATCATGAAGAATAGATACTGCCAGTTTATATTTTTCACGCTGCATTTCATAGTTTTCATACTGAAGCTTCTCTTGTTGCTGCATCATTTCCACCTGCAGTTTGTAATAATTTCTTTCATCAGAGAATTTAATAAAATGTAAAAAATACATATTTGCAAATATAGTACATCCCATAATGATCAGTAATACCATGGGATTATCACTCACCGCAATAACCGCAACGATTAGAAAATTAACCATGCTGTAAATAAACATTATCAAATATAATCCATACTGTTTCTTTGCTCCCAACAAACTCTTTTTCCAAACCCTGCTAACTAATATGTAATATAAGAATATCAGAACAAGCTTGGAGAACATCGTTTCTATGCTTTTCTGTACTGCATTATTGTCGGGCATTAAGTTAAAGCCATATAATATCACATCTATTAGGTATACACCAAAGGCTTCACATATGACAGAAGCTGCAAACAGAGCTTCGGCTTCAAATACCCTTAGAATTCTTTTTGTGTTTTCCTCATAATAAAAAAAGAAACTTATGATTCCATACAGAATTATATTTGATACCGCATTAATTGCTGAATTCATGCGCATATTTATTAACATGACAATACATATGCTAGCACCGTATATTGAGATATATACTAATTTATTTTTATATGTTGCCACGAATCTGTCATTTAAAAACTGGAACAAAATATAATAAATTATTGCACATGAGATAAACGAACTAAACAATAAAACTAATGAATCCATATACTATTGAAATGAATCATGCAGGTATTCATTCATCCTTTCTTTAAATTCCTTGACTCTCCTTTGTGACAGCGGAACCTTTCCGCCAGTATCCAGTAGAATATCATACATTTTAATCCGCATAACTCTCTCCAGATTAACCAGTATTCCACGGCAACACATTTCAAAGCCCAGAGGCCGCATTTTTTCTTCAAGTTTGTTCATTGCCTCGGTATATATGTACTCCGTTGATTTTGTCACAATTTTTATTTCTTTCTGCATTTTTATATATTCAAAATACACAATCTCTTTGACAGGGATTGATAAGATAGATTTTACCACGTCTTTCCCATCAAGGCTATACCGAACATTATGGAAATCCATCAAAAGATCCTGCATACCCTCACTGTCCTCGAAAAACTCCTTAATCTGTTCCTCAACAGCCGGAGCCTTTAAGGGTTTTTCCAAAAACGCGAACGCGTGTGTCCGGTTCATTGCCTCCTTGCAGTAATTCCCAAAGTTTGTTTGGAAAATGATTTTTGTAGAGCGGTTTTTCCGGTGGATATGCTTGCCGATCTCTATTCCACTTTCTCCATTCATTACAATATCCAGAAATATCAGATGGAAAAGCGATGCTGCCTGCATCAAACTCTCACCTGATTCATATTCCTGAATATCATAGCTCATGGAATATTTATCCATCACCTCTTGAAGTATGGATTTCAAATGCACAATATCCTTTTTTTCGTCATCGCAGATTGCTATGTTTATCATACTTATTCCCCTATCACAAACCAACGGCATTTTTTACTATTATACCTGAAATCCATATTATGGACACTCAAAACCTACTAAAATCAAAGGGCAGAAC
>ERZ779631.264-NODE-264-length-19978-cov-6.447523_pt1 | contig 19978 bp, 17 predicted proteins | sample MGYA00514193_ERZ779631 | MGnify/ENA primary metagenome ERZ779631 (study PRJEB29562, sample SAMEA4376710) | mouse gut metagenome | isolation source: Cecum | study: EMG produced TPA metagenomics assembly of the A DSS colitis mouse model was used to assess the...
GCTGGCGGGGGGCGGTTTTCTGCCGTTGCTCCCAATCAGTAATTTCATTTATGAAATGGTCGAAATGCTAGGGAAAAATCGCATGGATGCGATTTTAGGGAGCCCAGGACAGGATGTCCGTGGCTCCCGGCCCGGCCGGTTCCGCGATCTTGCTCCATTTCATTAATGAAATCTGATTGGAAGCTCCGGCAGAAAACCGCCCCCGCCAGCCCTGCCCCGGTCCCCTTTGCCTTCCCTCCTGCGCCACTGATCAAAATCAAAATTGATTTCCATTGATTTCCGTGCTTCCATCCCCCTCAAAATTACTTTTCTTTTATCTCTTTTATCACCGTCTTCCAATCGCTGATCCCAATGATCTTTTTCGCAAAATCAGTATATTTCTCCTGCTCTTCCGTATCCATATATTTATAAACATTATATACATATTTCCGTGAGCCATCCATATAATTAATCCCCAAATCAAGCCCCTGCTCCATTTCCTCCGCCGCATCCGTTTGTCTGGAAAACAGCACGGACTCTATATGCGGATTGGCTTCTGCCGCCTTATAAGCGTACACGATGGCCGCCGCCTGCACATCCTCTCCGTCAGAAGATGTATACCCAAGCTCGCTAATCGTTACGGGACGGACTTCCCCGTCTTCCATGAGGAATTCTTCCTGCTGCAGATAATCCGTCACCACATCAATATTCGCCATCGTAACCATAGGGGTATCCTCCGAATCCTTCACATACAGAGAATCTTTCCATATATAGGGCGAGGTCAGCGGAACATTATATGGGTGGATCGCCAATCCCCAGTCGATATTTCCCTCTTCTCTGATCTGTTTGTTGAACTCTTCCAATATATCCTTGGCATCATAGTGGATCAGGCTATTGGAATTGCTGTCCCATCTCTGATCCAGGGAAATAAATATCCTGCTGGCGCCATTGATACTTTTAATCGAATTATAAAGTACGCGGAAAGCTCTGATATATTCCTTGACATATGCTCTGATGCTTGTATATTCCATATAGTTCCAGTCTTTTCTTGCATTGATTTCATTCCCGATAATCCAGTTTGCAACGATCCCCCTGCCATTTGCCCTTCCGGAATACCGCTCTGCCAAAAAAGATCCTATCGCTGCCAGATATTCCACCCCTTCTTCATCCGCTCCGTTAAATGCATAGTAGGGAGCCGTCCCTATGCCCGAACGGGCCTGCGGGTGAATCAGCTGCGGATAGGCAGGAACCACATCATTCAGCAAAATCACCGTAATTTCAATTTCTTTTTCCGTAAGAGTCTTGAATATCAGGTCATATTCCGAAATCACTTCCCCGTTAAACGTATACCCCTTCCCATTATAAACATATTCCACAGGCGGGTATTCCTCGTTGTCAGACTCTCCCAATATCCTTGATACCGGGATATTATATGCCGCATGTTTAATCCCGAGATCCTCCAGTTCCCCCGACAAAAGCTTATCCGGGTCGATCAGAAGTCCTTTCTTTGATTCCGCGTTCTTTCCGTTGGATTTGTATACGGATATTTCCTCCGGATTTGTCACATAATAAGGTTTGCTCACCGCCACAAACTTATCGTCTTTTTTCACCGCCACCACATACTTGTACAGCAGTCCGCTTATATTCCCCACGTGCCTTGAAAACTGAAATTCCACTTCGCTTCCTTTATATTTTTGTTCAATAGGGAACATATCCTCCGTAATCTGATCATTGTGTACCCGCAATGCAAACAAATAGTAATAAGAATCGTCGCTGACAGGAATCTCCTCAGCCACCGCCTTAAGCACGATGTTGCTCGTGGTATTATCGACCAGGCAGGACTCCACCGTGAGAATGCTTTCCGTACCCGTCTCTGTCAATTCCACAAAATCCGGGCGTTTTTCCACCATTTCAAACACATTGGCTCCGGCATCCACGGCCGCTTCCAATACCTCTTCGCTTCGGGCTTTTGCAGCCTCGGCTTCCCTTTCCGCCTCCGCGATCTGCTGCTTTTCCCTCTCTATCCGATTCGCCCAGGCCTCCCTCGTCTGCCTGTCCGCCGCTGCCTTATATGCGATCCCGCCAATAACCGCCAAAATACATATCCCTATTGCAACGGCTGCCGCATAACGCTTTTTCCCTTCTCCTTTTTTCCTTTTTCCAAATCTCATCGGCCTTACCTCTTTTGTCCCTATCCTTGTCCCCTCTGAAACCGCACTGCCGGGCAATCCCATACCGCCCGGCAGTTTTTCATCGCTTTTTAGTTATTGATGCCGGTACCGAATCCGGCGGAGCGTTCCCCATATACATTTGCGTCTGCTGTGAGAGCCGGCGTTCCCATCGGTTGCAGATGCATCTTACTTGTACATTTCCTCATAATATTTCTGATAATCGCCGCTCGTCACATTTTTCATCCATTCCTCATGTTCAAAAAACCACTGGATCGTAAGCCTGATTCCCTCTTTAAACATCGTTTCCGGCTCCCAGCCAATCTCTTCCTTAATCTTGTCCGGAGCTATCGCATATCTCCTGTCATGACCCTTACGATCCTCCACATAGGTAATCAAATCTTTGCTGACCAGCTCTTTTCTCGGATCGCCTTCCGGCAGCATTTCCTGCAATGTCTCGATAATGATATGGACGATCTCGATATTCTGCTTCTCGTTATGCCCTCCTACATTATAAGTCTCAAACAGCCGGCCCTTTTCCTGCACCATATCGATCGCCTTGGCATGATCTTCCACATACAGCCAGTCCCTTACATTTTTACCGTCACCATATACCGGCAGTTTTTTACCTTGCAGCGCATTATTGATAATCAACGGAATCAACTTTTCCGGGAACTGGTAAGGGCCGTAATTATTCGAGCAGTTCGTAATGTTCGCCGGAAAATGATACGTATCCATATAAGCCTTCACCAGCATATCCGATCCCGCTTTGCTTGCCGAATAAGGGCTATGAGGCGCATAAGGAGTTGTTTCATAAAAATATTCTCCCTCTTCCTCCAGAGAACCGTATACTTCATCCGTAGACACGTGGAGGAATTTTTTCCCTTCCTTAAATGTCCCGTCCGGCAGTTCCCAGGCCGCTTTCGCACAGTTCAACATAACCGCTGTTCCGAGGACGTTAGTCTGAATAAAAACTTCCGGGTTGCGGATGCTTCTGTCCACATGGCTTTCCGCCGCAAAATGAACCACCCTGTCAATATCGTTCTCAGCAAATATTTTCGCCACAGCATCCTTATCGCAGATATCCGCTTTCACGAACGTATAATTCTTCCTGCCTTCCACGCCCTTCAGATTTTCCAGATTCCCCGCATAAGTAAGGGCGTCCACATTAATAATGCGAATCTCGTCGCCATACTTCTTAAACATATAATGAATATAATTAGAGCCTATAAAACCGGCTCCGCCTGTCACCAGATAAGTTCTCATGCTTTCTTCCTCCATACTTTCCATCTGTTCTTCCCATCATACCTTCTAATCCCCCCGCCGTCAATATCTGAAATAAAGCCCGCAAAAGAAATAAAATCAACCTGCTTATACATTTTGTCGATGAATTACTATCATTAAGTTATTGACTTTTTTCGTCATAACTGACACAATCTAATAGTACCAATTAAATATACACTGTATTTCATTACAATGATTACAAATTTGAAAAGGGGAATAGAATCATGATGTACATGCACTACTGCAAGCCCTGCCACCGTGTTCATATGCTGAACGGCCACAAAATGACATGCCCCAAATGCGGCGGTTCCATTACCGAACTCCGTATTCCGTATATGGAATACGTCAGTATGGATATGGACGAGCGCAACGCCTTTAAAACGAGGTGCGCTGACGAAACACAGTTAAAAGAACTCAGCACTACTTACAGGATGTACAAATACAGCAAGTGGTACAAAGAGCTGCATGGTTGATCCTCCAGAAGAATTCACGGAAACAAAATATCCTAAAGTGGATTTTTTCAGTAAATCATAGTACAATAACAGATACAGCGAAAAATATCATCGTACTTGCAGATATTTTATCTGTTATAAATGTGGAGGATTTACATGAAAAAATCAAGCAACCGAAAGCATAGAAAAAAACAGTTCCGTCTCAACTGGCATCTTCTGTTATTTGCTCTGATACTTATCATTGCAGCTACCGCAATTATCAAGCTCGTTATATGGAATGCCGGCACAAAATCCGATTTTGATCCCGCTCATATTGCAGAAGGGGGCGACGTGGAACCCCTCGATACTATTATTCCTCTCAGCGATTCCAAGCTGGAAGGACATGAAGATGACGGCGTCATGACGGTTTTGTGCCTGGGAAACAACCCCCTTACGGATGAAACCGGGGAAAGGGGATTTGTTTCGCTGCTCTCTTCTAAGACCAATGCCACCGTTTATAACGGGGGATTTCCGGATTCCACCATCGGAACAAAGTATTCCGTATACAATGAAGGCTATCCAAGAGACAACTTCAATCTTCCTCATGTTGCCCAGAGCATTTGCAGCGGAGATTTTTCCCGTATGGAAGCGGCCTCTTCCGCAGAATCAAATCCAATCTATGCAGAAACGGTAAACACTTTAAAGTCCATCGATTACAGCAAAATAGACATGATCGCCATTATCTACGACGGCACGGATTATCTGGCGGGCATTCCCTCCGACAACCCCAATGATCCTTACGAAATCAGCGCTTACACCGGAGGGCTGCGCACTGCGATCGAAGCGATCCAGAATTCTTACCCGTATATAAGGATCGTAGTCATGTCCCACACTTTTGCCCAGTCCATCGATGCAAACGGCAATTTCCAAAACGGAGGCAGTACAGATCTTGGAAACGGAGCCCTTCCCCATTATCTGCTCAAAGAAATCGATGTATCCATTTCCTGCGGCGTATCCATTATCGACAACTTTTACGGAACGATCAATGAAGACAACTACCGCGATTATATGTCCGATAACATCCATTTAAACGATGCCGGAAGGCAGCTCATGGCAGACCGTCTCGCCGAATTCATAAACACCGGCCGCACCTCCGCCCACTAACCACCAATAAAAAATCCCATCTCCCGCGGCATAAACCATCAATAGGAAAAATGCCGCGGGGCGGAATTTTAAATCAATGCGGAGAATGCCCGCTTTCTGGGCATTCTCTGGCGTGAAAAGTACTTCGAATTGCTTTATCAATTCGAAGTACTTTTCACGCTACTAAGGTTCGCCAGAAAACAACTCCTCAAAATCATATTCTTCCACGATCCGTCTCATTTCTTCCAGCTCTTCTTGCAGGTTTTCTTCCGTTACCCCGCATTCCCCGTCCGCAAAGCATTCCGCCATATAGCGATTGATATCCGGGTGGTAATGGCTGTAATCCGCATATCGGTCCAGATCGCATATGATCCATTCCTGGTTGGGAAAAAAGAACACCCTGACATTTTCATAAGAAAACAACCGCTCCGAAATATATTCATATTCCCTCAACACCGCTTCCAACTGTTTTTCCTGCAGCACGTCATTCCAATACAAAATGCTGTAGGGCGGATAAAACACATAAAATTCCGTATCCGGGTTCGCTTCAATATAAGGACATATATTCGCATCCATATTCGCCCTGATATTGTCGATAAATTTTTCCGGGTCGGCCTCTTCCTGCGCCGGTTCAGCCGGCACATAGTTATGCATTACCCATTGTTTATTATAATATTCTTCCGTCCACCAGCTCGCGTACATCGTCGCCAGATCTGTTTTATCCGGATCAGCCAGGGGCCTCATAATATATTGGAGTACTACATCTTTATTCAACAAATATGGAATATCGTTCCACACATAATCGTCATACAGATATTCCGGTATCGGGTATTTCGTCTCTTCCACCCCGCCGCTGTAAGTGATCACATCGATCCCCAAAAAAACCGCATCCACTTTGCGCCCGTCCTGAAACACGATATCCATAATATTCGCCTGGTCTTTTGGAAACGCTCCGCTGTAGCTTAGCTTCAAAGTTTTTAATCCCATCAGTTCCCCAAACCAGTTCGTATTAAAATTCACGGTCATGGAAGAACCTAAAATCACACTGTCATACTCCATATGCCTTGCCATGCCCGGATTCTGGTTCACCTGATGATCCACCACATAGGGAAAATCCTCCAAAGGAGCATGGTACTGAAAAAAAGGATCTATATACGCGGTCAGCAGCATTACCAATACCGCCGCCGCCAGAAAACTGCCGGCAAATATAACCAGCCATCTCTTATATTGTTTCATCTTCTATCATTCCTCTAAAAATTAAAGTACAGAAAAGTGCTGACCCCGGAAAAAGCAAGCACACACCAGAGCATCGCCCCCGCAAACAATACCGCCGTCCATGGTTTCGGTTTTATTTTATCCGCGACTCCGGCCGCATTTTTTCCAAAAAATACAAGCAGCAAAGAAAATACCGTGATCGCTCCCATCAGGATATAATGTCCGTATTCCCATCCATCCAACCGCAAAACCTTTAAAATATACCAGAATTCGTCCAGGTTAAAATATCCCGCCAAATTCCTGTTCACCCTGGCATAATCCCCCGAAAACAACAGGGAAATCAACCGGTTTCCCTGCGCTGCATTCTCCGCCCTGAAATATACCCAGGCAAACGCCGTATAGCAGAAAGTAAGGGGAACGGAAATAACCCGGGGAACCTTTCTTCCGTGAAAAGCCCCTCTCCGATTCATCCACATCCTCGTCAGGACATATAATACGCCATGGAGCATTCCCCAAAGGATAAAATTCCATCCGGCCCCGTGCCATATTCCGCTGACCAGAAACACAATCAGCAGATTGCCGTACATCCTCGCCCTGCCTTTCCGGTTTCCCCCAAGAGGAATATAAATATATTTTGTAAAAAAACGGTTCAAAGTAATGTGCCACCGCTTCCAGAACTCTACAATATTCCCCGCCTGATATGGGGAATTGAAATTCACCGGCAGCTCTATGCCAAACATCCGGCTCACTCCAAGAGCCATATCGCAGTAACCGCTGAAATCAAAATAAAGCTGCAAAGCATAAAAAACCACGATCAAAAGAGCGTCCCAGCCATGCATGATCTCCAGGTTGGAATAACCATAGTCCACCGCCCCTCCAAAAGTATCCGCCAATATCACCTTTTTCATCATGCCCATCACAAACTGGCAGACGCCCCTCATAAACTTTTCCGCATCAAACCCCTTTTCTCCTGCTCCCACAAGCTCCGGCTCCCATTCGGCATATATGACAAGCGGTCCCTCCACCAGTTTCGGAAAGTATACGATCGAAAGCATATAATCAAGAAATCCTTTTGTTTCAATCTCCCCCTTATAACAATCCGCCAGATAGGAAATCTGCTGAAAAGTAAAAAAACTGATACCCACGGGCAGCGCCACGCGAAGCAGCGGCAATTCCATGCCGCTGATATAGTTCCAGTTCCCGATAAAAAAATCCATATATTTAAAATAAACAAGCGCAGCAAGATTTACCGCAACTCCAGCCGCCAGCAGCCCGCCGGCCCGTTTTTTCCCCTTCATCCCCAACGCAATCCCATAGTTCAAAAATACGCTGAGCAACACAAGGAGCAAGTATTCCAGCCGGAAACTGCCGTAGAACCAAAGCGACATGGCTGCCAGCCAGAGCTTTGCCGCCCTGCTTCCGATCCTGCCCGCCAGATAATACCCGCCAAGGCTCACAGGCAAAAATACGAATACAAAAATATACGAATGAAATAACATAACAACACCTATTGAAACGTTTCTCTTTTAATTTGCTCAGCCACCGGATCATAGTAGACCGGATATCCGTCCACCGTATCTATCAGCTCCAGGCCAAAGTTCTCCGGCGCTTCCGTCACCCCTTTGCTCTCCACATTAGGCAGCACGATATACGTACAATACCGCTCCCTCGTCAATTTCAACAGCTCTTCCACATCAATCATCGTCGGATGATTCATCACCGTATGCACCGGTTCCGCATACTGCCACTTCGGCTCCACCATCTCCCTTCCATAAAGAAGCTGGATATCCGTATCGTACTGTCTGACGAAATAGACCAAATCCGTCGGAAATACCGCCCATATACGTTCTTCCCCCTCCGCCGGCGCTATCAAGTCACAGATATCGACCACCGTCTGCGGCAAATGATAAGGATTCTGCGCCTTTGACATATACTGGCTCGCATACACATATCTCCCTCCCAGTATAATAACGGCCCCAACTGCGGCACAGGCGATGCCTCCCGCCCATGTCCCCCATCTTTCATAAAGAAACCCTGCCAGCTTCACACCGCCATAAGCAACGATAATCCCCATGGGAATCAGCCAGAGTACTCTGTAATAAGTATCTCCTTCTCCGCCCATCAAACGGACAAACACCTTTCGGAAAATAGGGAAAAAGAAAAGCAGCAACAGGCTCAAAGGCATATAAATGAACAGAGCCCGCCTCCTTTTATTTTTTTCCGTTATCAACAGCCAGACAAGGGCAAGCAAAAACAAAGCTGCCAGATACTTCCCCCCGGCATAATTTTTAAATATTACCACACTTTCCATAAAAATTCCGTACATATCTTATCTCCTCCGCTGAACGAATACATATGCTCATTTACGCATGCAGGAATAAATACAACAGCATATAGATTCCGTTCGGAATGCATACACATCCCGCCTTTATGAGAATGCTAAACTTTTTTTCCGCAATCATCAGCCAAAACGCCGCCGCGCCTATCAGCACCACATTGAGGAAAACCACCATGGAAGTGCAGACGCCAGCCGTCATATTCGTCAATACAAGAAGAACCCATATGGCCGCCACCGGCTCTTTTTTTCTTCTCCTCTTTTTCTCTTCCTCCCCGTCAAAAATCCACAGCATCAGCCATATCGTAACGGGAATCACAAAGCTTGCCGCGACCGCCTTCCCCTGCCATGTCCGTGTCAGAAAAAAGGTTTCGTTCGTATAAATCGATACGTTTCCAAACATTTGAAAAAGCGCGATAAACACCATAAACAAAGACAGTCCTCCCTGGGCCTTCTCCGTCTTTCTTCGGAACAAATGTTTTCCAATCTCATAAAACACCATATAAGTCAACGGAATCCATACAAAAGGCAGTACACTATGGGCAAGTATCGTCGTATGAAGCCCTGTCATTCTTCCAATATAAGCGATCCATATAGGCAATACCGCCAGGGAATGTCTGATATCCAGGGAAGTCGTCCCCCCCGTATAAGGAAGAATCCGGTACATCGTGTTACTTTGAACCGTTACCAGCGACTGCGCCACATACTCCGCATCATCCCCGTCAAAAGATGTCAGCGTAAATGCCTTGTACAACTGCCAGGCAACCAGCCCCAAAAATACCAGCCATCCCAGCCTTTCCCCCCATGTCATTTCCATGATATCCGGCGGCTGCAGACGCAGCACCCGTTTCCCCTTCCTGGCAGCCCATATGCAAATGCCGATTCCGGCAGCCGCCCCCGCTGCCAGCAAAACGGTAAACCATCTTACCATTACCAGAAAACTATCATATTCCACGAGCAATATGCAGGGAACTGTTACCAGCCAGCACAGCGGCAGCATAATCAAATACCCTGCAGTCACGGTCACTCCCACGTTCCTGTTTTTCTCGGGAATCCAGGGCATCGGGATCAGTCCAATGCAAAACGGAATGATAAACAGCCATAAAATCAGGCCGGGAATCGTAAATATCGTCATTTCTTTTCTCCTTACACAGTTTTCTATAGTTTACCCCAATTCACCCTATCTGTCCATGGACAATCCAATAATTCCATGTTAAAATAACAATAGTTATGCGCAAAAGTTAAGTCAAATCCAACAGTCGAGAGGAATTTATTCAATGAGAAAAGTACTTGTCATAGGCGCAGGCCCCGCCGGGCTTACCGCCGCTTATGAATTATTAACGAACAGACAGCCCGGCAGCCCGGACGTGGATAATAATTATGAAGTGATTGTATTTGAAGAAAGCGAAGCCATGGGCGGCATATCCAAAACGGTAAACCACAACGGCAACCGGATGGATATGGGCGGACACCGTTTTTTCTCCAAAGTCCCCGAAGTCAACGAATGGTGGGAAAAAATGCTCCCCGAACAGGGTTCCCCCACCTACGACGATATTCTTCTTCACCGGAAAATGCCCCTGGCGGCCGGAGGGCCTAATCCCCAGAAGGAAGACAGGGTCATGCTGAACAGAAACCGGGTATCCCGTATTTACTTTAAAAAGAAATTTTTTGATTATCCGGTCTCTCTGAAATTCGAAACGCTCCGTGACATGGGACTGCTGACCACGATCCATGTTTTTTTCAGTTATTTGAAAACCCTTGTCCATAAAAGAGAGGAAAAATCGCTGGAAGATTTTTATATCAACCGGTTCGGACACAAGCTTTATTCCATGTTTTTTGAAAATTATACCGAAAACCTCTGGGGCCGCCATCCCAGCGAAATAGCGCCGGATTGGGGCGCGCAGAGGGCAAAGGGATTATCCATTTTCGCTATCATCAAAGACATGCTCGCCAAGCTTCTGCCTAACAAGAAAAACCGCAAGGTGGAAACTTCCCTGATCGAACAGTTCAAATATCCAAAGCTCGGCCCAGGCCAGCTTTGGGAGGTTACTGCGGAAGAAATCACCAGGCTCGGCGGCAAAATCCTGACCAACAGCAAAGTTACCGGCTTTACAAAGGATGAGAACAACCATATTGTCTCCCTTACCTACGAACATAATGGAGTTGTCTCCACGATGGAAGGCGATATTTTCATTTCCTCCATGCCGGTCAAAGATCTGGTAGGGGGCATGAACGATGTGCCGAAAAGAGCTGCCAAGATCGCCGCAGGGCTTCCTTACCGGGATTACCGCACCCTTGGGGTTCTGGTTCCGAAGCTGAACCTGAAAAATAAGACAAAAATGAAAACGGTTAGTAATATCGTTCCCGACTGCTGGATCTATGTCCACGACAAAACCGTCAAGCTGGGAAGGCTTCAGATCTACAACAACTGGTCTCCTTACATGATCAAAGACCTGAAACATACCGTGTGGGTAGGTCTGGAATATTTCTGCAATGAAGGGGATAAATACTGGAATATGTCCGACGAAAAATTTACCAAATTCGCGCTGCGCGAAATGGTAAAAATGGGACTGATCGACAGCGCTTCCGAAGTACTCGACACCCATTCGGAACGGGTGAAAAAAGCTTATCCTGCCTATTTCGATACCTACAAATATATGGATCAGCTCATAAAATATCTGGATACCATCGATAACCTTTATTGTGTCGGCCGCAACGGGCAGCATAGATATAACAACATCGACCATTCCATGTGTACTTCTTTTGAAGCCGTAAAAAATATCAAAAACGGAATCCGCGACAGAAGCAATATCTGGAGCGTCAATACGGAAAAGGAATACCACGAAGAAGCATCTGCTAACGAAATGGAATAGATTCTGCAACGTATATGATAAAGAGGATGCCCCAAAACTATGAATTCAATTTTTCATAGTTTGGGACATCCTCTTCTTTTTCTTACCATTTATTTCTTAAACATAGACTGTCTCGCTCCATGCGCAGCCCCGCGATTTTTCAGCACATCATCCACCGCATCCATACGCAGTCCCGCATCGATAAAATCGCAATGCTTGCAAAACGGATAATTCTGCCGTCCTGTCCGAATGGCTTCCCGAAGGATCCTGTATTTTTCACTGTTCCACCCTTCCTTCAACGGCGTTTCGTGCAGATCCGCCAAATCCGTCACTTCAAAATTATCACAACAGCAAATTCCCAGTTTCCCGTTCGGCATAATCCACATATCCGTATAAGGCATCAGACAGGTCTCTTTTACCACCTTTTCCGTCGCCTGTTTATTCGGCGCGCTGCCCGCCCGGTTTGTCAGCACTTCTTTCAAATAACGCATCTGGATGAGAATATCCACATCCTTGAATTCATTGGGATGATCCAAAATATATTTATAGATCACTTGAATATTCCTATGCAATTTCATATCCAGACAATAATTATTAATGATCAGCTGATCCACATAGGGCACTACCGCTTTTACCTTCTCCACATCAAGCAGAAGCCCGTTGGTTGACATAAAGATAAACGCTTCTGGAAGCTTCTCCCTGGCATACTTATGAAATTCCACGATACGGGTATCCAGCCATGGCTCATTATTGCCATACATCGTCAAATGCCCTTTATAATTCCAATCTGCCAACTGATCGATAATGCTGTAAAAAAGCTCGTCCTCCATTCTTTTATAAGGACGTTTTTCCGCATTTTTATTCGCCGTGCAAAATTCGCAGGTACTATTGCAGCGATTGATAGTTTCCAGATTCACCACTAACGGCTGCGGAGCCTCCTTTGCTCCCATGAAATAGTCTATATAATTCTTTTGTAACTTCCTTCGCGTCACGAACTGCAGCTTCAAATAACTTTCACTGGACAACCTGGGAAAATATTTTCTTGCGTTCCATCCCAACCGCCCTAAAAAATTGTGTACTCTAACCGGCATTGGCCACTGCCTCCTTTTCGTTGTTTCTGCTACCGCTATTTATATTATCATTGAATAGGGATGCGGTCAAGGCATACGGGAAAGTGATTTCTACTTGTAATTCTAACAACCATATGTTATACTGACGATACAAAAGGGAAAACAACCGCCCACAAAGTGGTTGACCTCCCGGTTTGCTTATATAAGCCTACCTGAGTACCGGTCAAGTAAACAAGGCAGGCTTATTTATTTGCGCTTTTCCCTACTATCTAAGTAGGCAAGCAACGCCATCAGGAAATTACCAGCTAAAAATAATAAGCTTAAAATACGGTATGTATCCATCTGCGCCACCTCCCTCTTTCCTTATTTCCCCGAAGGGATAATGCCGACTGGCATAACGGCGATTGCCGCTTTCGAAAGCCGGGAGGCTGCCACCTTGCAACGCGATTGTTTCCTTGTCCACTATTCTACTACATTCTGATTCCCCTAACAATGATTTGGCGTGTGACACTTAATCCAATCTTCGCCCAGCATGGCGCTTATAAAAATTGATTTCTGCAGCCCAAAGTATTCCCACTTGTAATCCCAACAACAATATGTTATACTGGCAATATAAAAGGGAAAACAACCGCCCACAAAGTGGTTGACCTCCCGGTTTAGGTATATAAGCCTACCTGAGTACGGTCAAGTAAACAAGGCAGGCTTATTTATTTGCGCTTTTCCCTACTGTCTAAGTAGGCAAGCAACGCCATCAGGAAATTACCAGCTAAAAATAATAAGCTTAAAATACGGTATGTATCCATCTGCGCCACCTCCCTCTTTCCTTATTTCCCCGAAGGGATAATGCCGACTGGCATAACGGCGATTGCCGCTTTCGAAAGCCGGGAGGCTGCCACCTTGCAACGCGATTGTTTCCTTGCTCACTATTCTACTACATTCTTATTCCCCTAACAATGATTTGGTGTGTGACACTTAGTCCAATCTTCGCCCAAAGTCACGGAAAAGGGAAGCCGATAGAGATGGAAAGGGACGGGGGGCTGGTTTTCTGCTGAAGCTTCCAATCAGATTTCACTAATGAAATGGATAATGCGATAAAACCGAACGAGCCGGAAGCAACGGCATCCATGCCTATGCTTCCTGAACCCGCCCTCCCTGGCGGGTTCGCTCTGGTTATCGACCATTTCATAAGTGAAATTACTGATTGTACGCAACAGCAGAAAACCAGCCCCCCGTCCCTTTCCATCTCTACCGGCTTCCCTTGGCTTCCCTTTTCCGTGACGTTTACAAAGTATGTATCCATCTGCGCCTCAGCCGTTTCACAAATAATATCCCAAAAACCGGTTAAACAAACTATAGGAAAACGCTGCCATCACATAAAGCATGACGCCAAGACAGATTATTTTTCCAATGACAGGCCGTATCATATCGGACAGCCGGCATAGCTTCCCGATCCCCAGAGTCACCAGATACATAAAGGGAATCAGGATTGGAAGAATGTACCGTCCTTGGGGCTGGAACTCCCATGTATAGGAATAAAAAACGCATAAACCGATCGTAATCGCACATGCCAGCGCCATGCATATGTAAAAAGCCGCCCGGTATCTCTCGTCCCATTCCGTCCTTTTCCATTCTCCCTCTTCTCTCCGCCCTTTCCCATATGCGACCCTGATTTTTTCTACTGGAAGAAATGCCGCCAGGCATCCGATGATCCAAAGCCGTTTATAATAAATATAAATCAATCCGTGGGTGGGGATGATCATCGGTCCGAACATGGCAATAAAACTATCCCGCATCAGCGTGATATAGCCCGTATCAAACAACATCTCCCGCAGGCTCTTTCCCGCATTCTGATAAGTAAACCTTGTTAATGGATTATATTCCTCGGCAGCCGTCAAAATCGCGCAATCCCTTCTGGCATTCATGGCAATAATATCGCCCTGATAGAGAATGGCATTTCTTGCAAACCACCACCCAATCCCCAGAAGAACAAACAGGGATATATAAAATCCCTTTCGGAGCAGCGGTTTCCATTCCACCCGAATCCCTCTTTCAAAATGGACATAACGGACGAAAAAGATCAACATCGCCGCCAGTATCATCCCATAGGCATTATAATAGGACATAGCGCACAACACAATCCCTGCGGAGAGCAGAAGGCAGCCCTTCCTGTCGAAATCCGCCCTTCTCGCCCTGAGCAGCGCATAAAATATAATCGCCACCGACAGCATCGCCATAGAATCCGTATTCACATAGGAATGAATAAATATATTCTGAGGCAGGAAGACCACCAGAAGCGTAAACGTCCACTGGATATACGGGTTTCTCCATGCCTCCTTTGCCGTTTTGCGGACAAAATAAGCCATCAGGACACCAAAGCAGACATTGACCATGCGGGCGGCCAGCAGAAGCGTACCGCTGTCTTCCGTAAATAGCTTCAAAAACCGGAGCAGAAAACCCTGAATAATATAAGTCAAAATAGGCTGAAAAGCATAGGATGCGCCATACCCCGCCAAAATCACCTCGGGATCGGCCCCATGAGGGAGTACACCATGGCGGCATATGTAATCCACGACCTTAAAACGATTAATCTCATCCGGCGGATCGCCGAAAGGCTGCACCACGGCAAAACATGTAATCGAAGCAAATACAAGCAGATAAAAGACGATTTCCACCGCCAGTTCCAGCCTTCCATTCTTATTCCTTTGACGCTTTTTTCTTCCTGTCCAGCTATTTTTCCTCTCCATCTATATCCCTGCCCTTCCTCAATATGCCATATCGCTTCCGCAGCAATATACATAAACCGCATAAGGAGCCTCTTCTGCCTCATAGGCTTTTATCAGATGCAGCCCGGCTTCATCGGCGTTGCTCAGTTCAAATCGTGAAAATATATATTTTCCTCCCAGATCCGCAAACGCCCCGGCATCTATATAAATATCTTTGTCCTCCACCGTAAAAGACTTAAACTGACTTACCACCGACAGATCCGTTCCCGAATAAAGATATGCCCTGGCACCCCAATCATCATAATAGACCCGGCTGGCCTCCACCCGCTCCAGCGCCGGAGCAATGATCCTGCGAAAATCCTCCTTATAACTTTGCGGATAAAAACCGAGGTAGCCGTCCAGCGTGGCGATTCCGTTATATTCTAACACGGCCGGATGAAAGCCGTAAGCCGCCGACCATTCTCCCTCATAACCGATATCCTCCTTCACCTTCTCAAACAGATCGCAGGAATAAAATTCCCGGAAATTCATTTCGTCAATCTCTTTCCCTTTTATGATTTCCAACGCTTTATTCTTGCAGGTAAAAAACAGGTCGTTATACCTGGAAGGCGTCAGCAGAATCACGGCCGCCGCCGCCAGCGCCAGCCCATTTGCCGCCCAGCGGCTCCAGCGCCGGATCGCTTCCCGCCCCTCCGTTCCAAAAGAAAACGTATACATCCTCTGCAAAATCATAAAATATGCCCCATACCAGAGAAAAGGACTAAAAAACACGGTACGGTTGAACTGAAAGCCTTTCAGGGGAGGAACAAGCATTTCCACCATCCGCCGGAAGGCCCCCCAATTATAAATACCATATACCACGCTGTTAAACACCAGAAGCAGCATCAACAGATTATAGACATCATGGAAAATCGCTTTGTATTTCCTCTCCGCCACATATTTCCCATTCCGCCAGAAAAAATACCCTGCACATATCCATAAAACCAGCTTATCATGAACGCTTTCCGCATGAAACATGCCATGCAGCCATACATCCGCACTCTGGGCCATTATCTCTCCCGCCGTCAGATCCGCCTCTGCCATAGTAGCGCGAATCGTTTCCACGCCTCCGAAAAGCATAACGTAAAATAAACGATATTCAAAAAACACATATCCAAGCCCCAGTACCACCAAAGCGGCCATCAAAGATACCGGTGCCTTTCTGTCCCTGATCCACAGCCAGATAATCCCGGCCAGAAGATACGCAAGAATAAAAAAACCATGATAAGAAAAATAAGAGAAAAAGGGATAGCAGAATAACAAGACATACAGCTTTACGGACGGTTTCCTGTAAATCCGCAGCAGAAGATACAGCGCCAGCGGAATTGACGCGAATGGAATACCAAAAGCCGGAAATAAGTTCAAAATTCCATAACAAAACCCCATCATGGCCGCCATCGGCCTATATTTTACAAAATCCTCCCCATACCATTCCTTTGCCAGCATCCAAACGGATGCCAATGATATCGCCACTTTCAGCAGATATCCTGTAATATAGGCCGCAAAAGGGGGAAGCAAAAAATAGAGCAGCGTATAAAGAGACAGCTCCGAAGGCAGATTATCCCTTGTGACCCCGCCCAAAAAAGGTACATCAACGCCATGGGAAAAAAAGCTGTCCGTATTTTTCAACATACCGAACTGTGCCATAAACAGATCCAGATTATCATGCACCGCAATATAGCTGCTTTCTCCAAAAACAATATATACCGCGGAAACGGACAATAAAAACGCCCCTATGAAAATAACGTACCAATTACCGATGATTCTTTTCTTCATTCCCTAACCATTTTCCTTTGTTCCCATTCCGCCACAAAGCCCGGCCTTTTATTTCATCATAGATCATCATCGACAGAGCTGTGTAAAACAATCCCATACTATAAATCATATAACGCGGCTGACAAAAAATCATAGCGCCCACGACAAAGCAGTTTACCGCCACGCTGCCAAAGACGATCTCAGCCATCGTCCCGCTTTCATCCCTTTTCGCCCAGCCTTTATTCCTCCATATGCGGCGCGCATAAAGCAGCAAATACAGAATATAAGCCGCTGCTGCGCAAAGGTTCAGATAACGGTTTACCCTTGCGATAGAATTAATAAAGCCTTTCCATGTATTCGATACATACACGCGGATCAGATTTCCCTTTTTCTGGCCAAACAACGTCTTCACCATAGCATTGCAATATTCGTCATATTTCAAGACCGCATCAATGCCCGTATATCCATCATGCTCCCTGACGTATCCCTGCACTACCGGATTAATAATACCATAGCCGATCGCATCGTAACTGTCCGCATAATGGGAAGAAAGATCCACCCATCCCTCGGGCGCATAAGCGATCTTAAGCCCCTGTCTGTCCGCTTCCGCAAAAATCTCCTCATAGAGCCCCCGAAGCGTCTCATCCTCAAACAGGCCGCTATCTTCCGCCTCCGCAGTATAGACCATCGTGCAAAGCATCCCCATGGAATTGCCCGAATGCTCAATCCATGCCCCCCTGACACAATAATTATAAAGTCTGTCCGTAAACTTACAGGCAAAGAATATCCCGGCAGTCAGAACGAGTAGAAACAGCAGCTTTTTCACCCTTTTTTCTTTTATCAGATAATAAAGGAGAAGCACTGCCGCCATCAGGCAGATCGTAATCAGCATCTGCTTCCGCAGATTCACCAGCAGCAACGCAAAAAATACCGTCCCTGCCAGATTTCTTTTTTTCTCCTCCATCATATACCGGTACAACTGCACGATAAAAAGAACATACAGCGACAGCCCAAGCCCTTCCGTCATAATACTGCAAATATAGGAAGAACGTCTGGCCGCTACAAATCGACATAAAATAGTAACGCCAAACTGAAAGAGTACCGAAAGAAGCGCCAGTATGTTGCTGTTCCCTTTATCCCTTTTCACCGTCACAGCCAGTTTCCATGTCGCATAAGCCGCAAGAAGGCTCTGGACAAACACTACCGGCACCAGATAACTTTCCTCGCCAAACATTCGCCGGAATATCCAAAGAAACGTAGGATACAACGGTTCTCTCGTCAAATCCATCGTCGCGTAACTAAGGGAGTCCTTACACCAGACCGGCCCGTCATAAAAGGCAAAAAAGAGATAAAATCCCAGCGATGCCGCCAATAGGCCGAGTTCCCATTTATCCCACTTTTTCCCCATCTTCTTCCCGATATCAGTCCACATCCCCACGCTCTTTCCTCCCCTGGATCATATTCAGCCGGAATTCAAAATCTCTTCTGTTCTTCAGCGCCATATTGGACAAGATAAGTCCTGAAAAAAAGGACTGTATGGCTGCCAGCATGACAAAACCGCATACGAACAGCGTCGGAAACTTATCCACCATTCCTGTTTTGATAAAATCCACCAGGACAGGGATAAAAAAGACAATCGATACTGCCGCCAGGAGTACGGCCAGCAACGTGAAAAAGCCCAGCGGCTTATAATCCTTATACAGCTTTCCTATCGTTCCAAGCACTTTCAACCCATCCGCATAAGTGTTTAATTTGGATTCGCTTCCCTCCGGCCGATCCCTGTAATCCACGACCACGTTCTCAATCTGCATATTATTGGATACCGCATGGATCGTCATCTCTGTCTCGATCTCAAATCCTTTGGACAGCACCGGAAAAGTTTTTACAAAACCATAGCTGAAAGCCCTGTAGCCTGTCATAATATCTTTAATATCACAGCCAAACAACCGGTTAATGCTTCCCCTCACCAGACTGTTTCCCATATTATGAAAAGGCCTTTTATTTTCAGTAAAATACGTGGACGACAGCCTGTCCCCCACCACCATATCCGCATTATGATTCAGCACCTTGTCCACCATCTCTGCGGCATACTCCATCGGGTAAGTGTCATCCCCGTCCACCATTACATAACACTCCGCCTCCACCTCGCGGAACATGCGCCGAATCACATTTCCTTTCCCCTGCATATACTCATTCCGCACCAGCGCTCCCGCCTCTGCGGCCAACTCCGCCGTTCTGTCGCTGGAGTTATTATTATATACATAAATCACCGCCTCAGGCAAAGCGGCTCTTGCATCCTTCACTACTTTGGCAATCGTTTTTTCCTCGTTATAACACGGTATCAGCACTGCTATCTTATCCATTATTTACTCTCTATTCTTTCTTGATTTATTCTGCATATTCTGACTTTTCCTCTATAGTATATCCGTCATAAGGTATATTTTAACAGAATCTTACGGTTTCGTCTATATATGGGATAGAAATCAGGTTGGAGAACGAGGAAAGATTTGGAAGACTTTGGAAACGGAGGGGCGGTTTGGCAGCGACAGAGGTGGGCGGCAGGGCGGCGGGGTTTTCCAGGTAAATCTTTTCATCAGATTTCACTAATGAAATGGATGGAATCTTATCAAACCATTCGGGTCGGAAATGAAGGGCATCCATGCCCTGCATTTCCTAAAATTGCCATCCATGGCAATTTTTCCCTGGGGATTCGACCATTTCATAAGTGAAATTGCTGATGAAAAGCAACACCTGGAAAACCCCGCCGCCCTGCCGCCCACCTCTGTCGCTGCCAAACCGCCCCTCCGTTTCCAAACTCTTCCAAATCTCTAATTCTCCCACCCCAACTAATTTCATACCAAAAAGCAAAAACGGCAACTACATATTTGTTAAGTGGTGGTGGAATAATAGAAGCCCCATGTCCCATAGTGATGCGTCTCCCCTGGCGGACGGGTTCGGCCGGAGAGAAGGCGGGTTTTCCGGGT
>ERZ779631.267-NODE-267-length-19797-cov-8.588492_pt1 | contig 19797 bp, 21 predicted proteins | sample MGYA00514193_ERZ779631 | MGnify/ENA primary metagenome ERZ779631 (study PRJEB29562, sample SAMEA4376710) | mouse gut metagenome | isolation source: Cecum | study: EMG produced TPA metagenomics assembly of the A DSS colitis mouse model was used to assess the...
AACGTAATCACTGTAATCTGTGTCTATGTGATTTGTCTGGGTCTGGCACTGCTTGTCAATCATGAGTTTAAAGGAATCAATATTGTAAAAAGCATTATTTTTATTCCGTTGGTCATCAGCCTTGTGTTGGTTTCACAGATGTGGATGTATGTGTACAACGATTTTTTTACCATAATAGGATTGGAGAATCCGTTGGTGAATCAGAAACTTGTCATGTTGGGACTCTGCGGTATGTGTATCTGGAAAGAATCAGGGCTTGCAATGATGGTCTATCTGGCGGGGCTGAAAGGTATTCCCACAGATGTGACGGAAGCGGCGGTGATGGACGGTGCCAATGCATGGCAGAGATTCCGCAATGTTACGATTCCCTTTCTCGCACCGGCATTTACATATTGTATTCCGCTGTGGCTGGCCGGAGGACTCAGGATGTTTGATTATGCGGCAGTGGCAACGAACGGAGGACCGGGAAGCGCTTCTACTACGATGACATATTATATATATAAGTATCTGTTCCCTTACAATAAGGTTGGGTATGGTCAGACTGTTGCCATGATATATCTGGCGGTTTGTATTGTCATCTCTACTTTTGTGACCAATAAATTGAGAAAGAGGGAAATTGACCTATGAGAAATAGCAAAAAAATAAAACTTTCAGTTAATATTTTAATATTATCGGGTATGTGCATATTGATGTTAGCGCCTTTCTATGTGGCAATCTGCTATGCTTTTAAATCAAGAACCGATTTTGTAAAGACAAAACTGGCTTTTCCGACATCGCTGTATCTGGATAATTTTAAGGAAGCTGTTGCGGTGCCGAATTATTTTACGGCTTTTAGAAACAGTGTGATCGTAGCAGTCTGTATGGTATTGATGATTGTTCTTGTTTCTTCCACAGGGGCTTATATTATTACACGTAAAAATAATAAATTGTATAATATTTTTTATTATGTATTTCAGTTAGTTATTTTGATTCCGTTTCAGACATTAATGTTTCCGCTGTATCGGGAACTGAATGCAATCCATGCACTTAATACACTGTGGGGATTGGTCTTGGCACAGATTGGAATGAATGTCGGATATGTGGTTTTTTTGTATGCAGGATTTATCAAAGGTGTGCCGATTTCTCTGGAGGAAGCAGCGGAACTGGATGGCTGTAATAAGTACCAGACTTTTTTCCATATTGTTTTTCCGCTGTTAAAACCGATTAACATGACTGTATTTGTGCTGTCTTTTCTGAATTCGTGGAACGATTTTGCAATCTCCATGATTATTTGTCAAAAAAAGGAGATGCGCACAATTCCTATGATGCAGTATGCATTTTTCGGAGAGTATTCTTCCAATGTCAGTGTTGCTTTTGCAGGAGCGCTTATTGCAATGGTTCCAGCAGTTGTAGTATACTTTTTAGCACAGAAGTATATTGTGGCAGGTATGACGGCGGGAGCGGTGAAGAATTAATTGTCAGTCAAAATAGTATAGGAGATTGTTAGATGCAGGAAGTACTACGAATAGATGTGGTTCTCGATCGGATTGAGACTGTGCAGGGAGCAGGTGGAGAGGTTACAATGATACTTTTTCACGGAAACTTTAGCTGCGAACTGGGGAGCGGAAAGGTATTGCCGGGAGGTGTAGATACACAGACTCAGCGGTGGGGCGAGGATAAGTCCCTGTCAGCGAGGTACATTTTAGAGGGCAAAGACCAGAATCAAAAGCCGTTCCGTATTTTTGTGGAAAACAATGGCATCTGTAAGGAAGGCGAGGTGCTAAAGACATGTCCCGTAATTTATACAGATGCGGAAGAATTGCAGTGGATGGAGCAGGAGAAGCTGAGCGGTATTGTGGAAGGAAGCGGAGAAAACAAAGTACGGATTAGGATATACAGGGGGTAGACTGGAATGGATAGAGAAACGAATGTAGAAATCAAGAGAGATGGGCTGAAGCTTCATGGAAGAATAGTCAGAACGGACGAAGAAAAAGGCGCAGCACTTATTATTTTCCATGGATTCGGAGGGGATTCCGGATATGATGAAAGTGATTTATACAGTATAATCGCGAAAAAGGCAGCCGGCTGCGGGGCAAATGCGCTGCGGTTTGACTTTAGCGGCTATGGGAAGAGTGAAGGCAGAACCGAGGATATGGATATTTTTCGGGAGATATTGGATGCTATCGCTATTCTTAATTATGTACGAACCCTGCCGTATGTGACAGACATTTACCTGCTCGGACACTCTATGGGAGGGGTGATTGCCGGGATGCTTGCGGGTCTGTATCCGGATGTGGTTAAGAAATTGATTCTGCTGGCGCCGGCAGCCACACTTAAGGAGGATGCCCTGAAGGGAATCTGCATGGGAACGGAATATGACACATGGAACGTACCCGATGTAGTGTTGGTGGATGGACAGCACTCTGTGGGAGGACATTTTTTCCGGATTGCAAGGAATCTGCCGATTTTTGAAGTGACTTCGCAATTTGCCGGAGAAACGCTTCTGATGCATGGTATACCGGATGCGATTGTAGACTATCATGTGTCTGAAAAGTATCATGAGAACATGAAGAATAGCAGGTTATGCCTTTATGAGAATTTAGATCATGGCATAGAGGGAATGGATCAGGATAAAGTATTAGAAGAAATTTGTAAATTTTTAGAGGGGGAGTCGTAGACCAATGTCTTAAGACATTGATTTAATGACTTCTATTTAGGCAGAGATATATGAACTTCTATCTCTGCCTGCTTTTTGCTTTTAGGAAAAGATTTTTCTTTATCAGCTTCTCAACATTGGACGGAAAGCTTATTTTCAAGCCTTTCGCCCATTATTATCATAGAAGCTCCAGCCTCATCGCATAAAGCCTCTTTCTTTATATAAAAAGTGTTTGAATACAATGTTTTGTCCGATATATATATGGTATAATACCATAGTAAATGCAGATAAAGGGGTAAGATTGTGTATAAAGTAAAAAAAGGTTTGTCAGTAGTATTTGATCATATCAGCGAGTGTATGGCGCCAGTCATACCAATTGTACTGGCGGGCGGTATTTTCAAGATGATCGTGCTGCTTCTGACGACATTTCACATGTTATCGGGGAGTACGGAGGTTATTTTATCGGCGATTGCTACGTCGCCATTCTATTTTTTGCCGGTTATGGTGGCATATTCTGCTGCAGAACATTTTGGAACGAATCCACTGCTTGCGATTGTCAGTGTATGCGTAATGCTGCTTCCGGATTTTGCCGCATTAATGGAAAGCGGAGAGAAAGTTACGTTTGCAGGTATTCCGGTGGTACCGGCAACTTACGCTTACAGTGTGATACCGATTATTTTACTTATTTATTGCATGTCGCATATTGAAAAATTTTTTAATAAAATGATTAAGGAGAGTTTACGGCCTTATTTGCTTGCGGCATGTGTAATTTTTCCTACATCGCTGCTGGGTATTCTGATTATCGAGCCTATAGTCAGTCTGATCAGTAATATGCTGGCAAACAGCTTAAATGCAATGCAGGCGGAAGTGCCGATAGTGGCGTGGGGCCTATTGGCAGCGATAACATCATTCTTAGTATCCACAGGTATGCATTGGATATTTATAACGCTGGCAATTACACAGATTGGTTTGACCGGTGTGGACTATGGTATTATGGTGGCGTTTCTAATCTCAAATACCTCTCTGGCAGGATGTGATTTAGGTGTATTTGTGAAGTCGAAGGCGTCTGACAAAAAGGCGATGGCAGTCGGCGCGATGGCAGCGGCGCTGCTCCCGGGGATCTCCGAGCCTTCTATTTTCGGAGTGTGTTTTAAAGAGAAGACGCCACTTCTTGGCAATGTGCTGGGATGTATGATTGCCGGTATGGTGCAGGGCATTCTAACGGTGCACTGCTATATCTTTACGTTTCCGAGCATTCCTTCTATTCTGATATTTTACAGTGCAAATGAGGCGGACAATTTGTTAAAAGCTTTGATAGTGGCAGCGGTATCTTTTATGGGAAGTTTCTTTATTACAATGCTTGTTTATCGTGACGGACAGCCGAAGACAGAATGTGCTGCTAAGGCATAAGCGGTCGGCGTACAATGAAATATACAGATACATTTATACAAAGATAGGCTGCTTACCAGAAGGGACGGACGACACCGATGAAAAAGGTCATGTTTTTTGAAGGAGATATAGAGACACAGGGATATTTCTCACGTCAGATTGCAGAGGCAATGCAGGAATTAGGGCACGAAGTTTTTATCTATGACCTAAGCCGGGCATGGAACAGTACGGAGAAGTTTTTCCGCTTTTTTGAAAAAGGGAATACGGCGCTGATTAATTTTAATTTCCATGGCATGAGCGGTGAGGAATATTTTCTGGATGAGAATGACAGATCGATGTGGGATGCTTTGGACATACCGAGTTATAATATTGTGGTGGACCACCCGATGTATTATCATCATTTTTTGGATAAAGTTCCGCACAATTACCACCATGTCAGCATAGATAGGAACCATGACAAATATATACAGCGCTTTTTTCCCGAAATAGAGAGGGGGCCTTTTCTGCCGCTTGCAGGGACGCAGTTATATCCGAACAAATCGAATGTACCGATTGAGTGCCGCAAGTATGATGTGGTAATGGTCGGCAATTACTGTCAGCCGGAGGCGTTTGAGAAATTTATCACAAGAATCGATGACGAGTATACGGCGTTTTATTATGCCATGATTGATGATTTGCTGGCGCATCCTGACAAGACGGTAGAAGAGGTGGTAGAAGCGCATCTTCTGGAAGAACTGGGCGAAGTACCGGAGGAGGAACTTAAGAAGGCAATGGCGGCCGTTACATTTATTGACCTCTATGTGCGCTACACGGTGAGGGGACAAATTGTACGGGAACTTGTGGATGCCGGAATTAAGGTACATGTTTTTGGTGATGGCTGGCAGATTCTTCCATGCAGGCATGAGGAAAATCTGATTCGGATGAACAATCTGGATTCTGTAGGATGCTTAAAGAAGCTGTGCCAAACCAAGATTTCTCTTAACATTATGCCGTGGTTTAAAGACGGGGCACATGACAGAATATTTAATACGATGTTGAACGGTTCGGTATGTTTGACTGATTCCAGTATTTATCTGGATACGATACTGCACGACGGCGTAGACTGTTGTTTATATTCCTTAAAGAATAAAGGGCAGGTAGCGGAAATTGCACATGCACTGCTCGCTGATTCTGACAGAATGCAGAGCATCGCGGATGAAGGATATCAGCTGGCACAGGCGGGGCATACGTGGGCACACAGAGCGAGACAATTACATGAATTGATGGAACAGGTTTGAGGAAAGGATTGCGGTGGAACAGATGAACGTTATAACAAAGCGCAGACAAAAACATGCAGAGCGAATGAAAAGATTATACGAGAGACATAAGCGCATACAAGCGATGCTTAAAAATCATGCGGCGGATATTCTGGCATCGGAGAATTTCAGAGGCACGCGGAAACATATACAACATGGGTCTATGACGGTGTATAGTCATTGCATGGATGTTGCCAGATACAGTTTGCTATTAAATAAAAAGTTACGGCTTAGATGTAATAAACATGATTTAATCAGAGGCGCGCTGCTGCATGATTATTTTCTTTATGATTGGCATGATAAGGGATATCTGCCACAGCGCAGACGGCTGCACGGCTTCTGGCATCCAAGTATTGCGCTCGAGAATGCAGAGAAAGAATACAGATTAAATGATACACAGCGGGAGATTATTAAGAAACATATGTGGCCTTTATCTGTAGTCCCGCCTACTTGCAGGGAAGCATGGGTAGTTACCGCGGCGGATAAATACTGTTCCCTGTTGGAGACGGTAGGACTGCATAAAGGACATGGCGCGAAAGCTTCATAGACGCCGGAGACAAAGAAAGAATGGATGGACAACACACAGAAAATAAAGGATTGTATGCCGCATTGTCTGAGTATAACGACAGTGATTACTATCCTTATCATATGCCGGGGCATAAACGCAGCAGGCAGGCAGGCGAGATGGCAGAATATTACGGAATCGATATCACGGAGATAGACGGATTCGATAATCTGCACCATGCGCAAGGGATTTTACTGGAAGCGCAGCAGCGGGCAAACAGACTTTACGGGGCGGAGGAGACTTTTTACCTTGTGGATGGGAGTACTTGCGGAGTGCTGGCATCTATCATGACGGCAGCCGGTAAAGGCGGGGAACTGTTAATTGCGCGTAACTGTCACAAATCTGTTTACCATGCCGCCATTATGCAGGAGCTGCAGTTACATTATTACTATCCCCCGTTACTTCGGGAATATGGTATTTACGGCGGTGTTATGGCACAGGATATAGCCCTGATGCTGGAGAGATATCCGCATTGCGAAGCGGTGGTGATCACTTCGCCTACTTATGAAGGCATTATATCGGATATAAAAGCAGTTGCAGATGCGGTACATGAAAAAGGCAAAATATTGATTGTGGATGAGGCGCATGGAGCACATCTTGGTCTTAGCAAAGATATGCCGCGAGGGGCGGTTGCATATGGGGCGGATTTGGTGATTCACAGTCTGCATAAGACCTTGCCGTCGATGACGCAATCCGCGCTTTTGCATGTGCAGGGAGAGCGTGTGAACCGGAGAAGACTACACAGATATCTGGCGATGCTGCAGACGAGCAGCCCATCTTACGTTATGATGGCAAGTATGGATTCCTGCATCCGGTATGTGGAAGAATACGGCACGGAAAAATTTGCGCTGATGCGACGCCAATATGATTTATTTTGTAAAAAAATACAAGATTGTAAGTATTTGAAAATTGGAAAAATGACAAATGGCTCATATGCGTCATATGAGTGCGGAAAAACAGCAGAAGATGTAAAACAACATGGCAGACAAAGATATACGGCATGGGATATAGGTAAACTGGTAATATTTACGCAGAACACATCCTTGAACGGACAACAGTTATATGATATTCTTCGAGAGGAATATCATTTACAGATGGAGATGGCGGCCGGCAATTATGTTGTTGCCATTATGACAATTATGGACACGCAAGAAGGCTGGCAGAGATTGGCTGATGCGCTGCTACTGATTGATGGTAGGATAGAAAAAGGGGGGTTACGGCAAGCAGTTATAGGATGCGAAGTAAAGACAGATGGCAGAAGCATGTATGCGACGCAGCATAGAGAGGAGCAGCCGAAAGCTGTTATGACGCCGGCACAGGCTTTTGATAAACAAGAGGAAAGCGTGCGCTTAGAGGAGGCCGTCGGTAGAATTGCAGCAGACTTTATTAATCTGTACCCGCCGGGGATTCCGATTCTTGTACCGGGGGAAGTTATGAGTGAGAATCTGCTTGGACAGATTCGGGAAAGCGCGCGGTGCGGTTTACAGGTGCAAGGGGTGACATCGGAAGGCAAGATGGCAGTGGTGTGTTGAAATTCTCTTTCAAGTATGGCATTATTAATATAGAATGGTTATCGGTAAAAGGTATTTATCAATATGGGAAAAATCGTGTGCCTGATGGGCAAAAGTTCATCGGGAAAAGATACAATTTATAAAAAACTACTGGCGCAGGATAAAGTAATATTACAGCCAATTGTTCCTTACACGACCAGACCGATCAGGGCTGGCGAGAAAGAGGGAGTGGAATATCATTTTACGGACGAATCAGGATTTCAGGAATTGCTCCGTACAGGCAGTATAATCGAGTCAAGAGTTTATCATACATGTCTGGGAATGTGGAGATATTTCACGGTTGCCGATGAAAAAATTGATTTGTCGAGTGTCTCATATATGATGATCGGTACGCTGGAAGCCTACGCGCAGATGTGCAGCTTCTATGGTTCGGAGAATGTGCTGCCGGTGATGATTGAGTTAGACGACGGTGTGAGGCTGCAGAGAGCGTTAGACCGCGAGAAGGCACAGGATCAACCGAAGTACGAAGAAATGTGCAGACGATTCTTGGCTGACGCGGAGGATTTTTCGGAAGATAAGCTTAAGAAGGCGGGAATCAGTGAAACATTTTACAATGATAACTTAGAGAACTGTTTGGAAGAAATTATATGCTACCTGCAAGAAAAGATTGATTGAGACGATATATATAAGGAATATGATGGCGGGGAGGTGACGAGAGATGGACATCAAAGTGAATCAGGTGCAGCAGGCGATGCCGGTGGAGCAGACACAGCAGGCGCAGGAGACGGACGGAACATTTAAGTTCACTCTTGTCAGCAGAATTGAGGAACAGGATTTACAGAATGCCCTGACGGGTATGATGGAGGAGATTGCCAGACAAGGTGATAAGCTTGCCAAGCATCGCGATATCAAAGACATGAAAAGATACCGTGCTTTGATTAAAGATTTTTTGAATGAGGTGGTAAACCGTTCCCATGCTTTTTCCAGAGAAAATTTTCTTGACCGGAAGGGAAGGCACAGAGTATACGGAATTATCCGCCTGATTGATGAGAATCTGGATCAGCTTGCGCAGGAGTTGGTGAAGGACGAGAAGGATAATCTGGCAATTCTTAGCAAGATTGGGGAGATACGAGGATTATTGCTGGATATTTTTACTTAGAGTGTGGGCAGCGTGATGAAATAGCATAACGCACAAGGGAGGCAATAGTGGGACAGGTTGCAAATCAGATGGTCATAGAAATGATTTATAAGATGAAGCAAATTATACAAGACAAGAAAGAGCAAAACAAAAACAACCGACAGAGCGATAAAGTTAATAAGAACGGTAACAAGGAACAGTAACTAATAAAAGTACGGATATAAGAGTGGGTGGGGTTATAGATGGCTAAATTTAAAGATATTATAGGACAAGAACAATTGAAAGAGCATTTGCAGAATGCGATTTCTACAAATAAAGTATCGCACGCATATATTATCAACGGCGAGAGAAGTTCCGGGAAAGAATTTATTGCCCGCATTTTTGCAATGACGCTGCAGTGTGAGAAGGGCGGTGTTGACCCCTGCAACGAGTGTCATTCCTGCAAACAGGCACTCAGTAACAATCAGCCGGACATTATATATATCAGCCATGAGAAGCCCAATACAATAGGCGTTGAAGATATCAGAACGCAGATTAACGGGGATATAGATATCAAGCCGTACAGCAGCCCGCGTAAGATTTATATTATGAACGAGGGTGAAAAGATGACGGTTCAGGCGCAGAATGCGCTTTTAAAAACGCTGGAAGAGCCTCCGGAATATGCGGTGATTCTGATTCTGACCACAAATGTGGACGAGCTGCTTCCTACGATTCTAAGCAGATGTGTAGTGTTGAATATGAAACCCGTCACGGATGCACAGGTCAAGGAATATCTGATGGAAGAGTTGGGCGTGCCGGATTATAAGGCGAATATATGTGTCGCTTTTGCCAGAGGAAATATCGGCAAAGCGAAACTGCTTGCAAGCAGTGAGGAATTTGAAAAGGTCAAAGACGAAGCGATTACGCTTGTGAAATATATTAATGACATGGAGATTAATGAGATTGTCAAAGCAATCAAAAAGATCTCAGAGTACAAATTTGATGTCAACGATTATCTGGACATCTTGTCCGTATGGTACCGGGATGTGTTGCTTTTCAAGGCGACAAAGGATGTGAACAGCTTGATTTTCAAGGAAGAGATACAGCAGATTATGAAGGTGTCGGACAGAAGCACATATGCGGGAATTGAAACGATCGTGAATGCATTGCAGCAGGCTAAGAAGCGGCTGGATGCGAACGTTAATTTTGATCTGACAATGGAGTTGCTGCTTCTGACGATCAAGGAAAACTAGGATGCGCATTGAGCAGATATTGGATGCTGCCATAGAATGGTGAGTCACAGAAGAATAGGAAAAACAGTTAAGAAATGCGGAGGTTGATAGATTATGATACGAGTGATAGGCGTGCGGTTTCGTACCGCCGGTAAGATATATTATTTTGATCCGGGTAAGCTGGATATTAAGAAGAGCGATCACGTCATCGTAGAGACGGCGCGGGGAATTGAGTACGGCACTGTAGTGGGGGATCCAAAAGAGGAAGAAGACGATAAAGTAGTTCAGCCGTTGAAAGCAGTTCTGCGTGTGGCAACGCCGAAAGATGATGAGCAGGAGGCGGCAAATAAGCAGCGCGAGAAAGAAGCTTTTAAGATTTGTCTGGAGAAGATTAGAAAGCATGATCTGCAAATGAAATTGATTGATGCAGAGTACACGTTTGACAATAATAAAGTATTATTTTATTTCACGGCAGACGGACGCATTGATTTTCGTGAGTTGGTTAAGGATCTTGCCTCTGTTTTTAAAACGAGGATTGAATTAAGACAAATCGGAGTCAGAGACGAGACGAAGATTCTGGGCGGTATTGGTATTTGCGGCAGACCTCTGTGCTGCCACACGCATTTGTCCGAATTTGCCCCGGTGTCTATCAAGATGGCAAAGGAGCAGAACCTCTCTTTAAACCCGACCAAAATTTCGGGCGTGTGCGGCAGACTTATGTGCTGTCTTAAGAACGAAGAAGAGACATACGAGGAACTGAACAGGAGACTGCCGAACGTAGGAGATTTCGTGACTACGGAGGATGGGCTGAAAGGTGAAGTGCACAGCGTGAACGTGCTGCGCCAGCTTGTCAAAGTCATAGTTGATGTGGATGATGAAAAAGAAATTCAGGAATATAAGGTAGAGCAGCTTCGCTTTAAGAGAAAGCATAACAAGAACCGCAAGATGGATGTGAGCGAGGCGGAGTTAAAAGAGTTAGAGAAATTAGAGAAGCAGGATTCAGCTAAGTCCAAGCTGGACGATAACTAGAGACAGTCAAGTCCGAATGTAAAAAGACCGGACAGCAAAAGGAATGAACTATGGAATCAGAAAATAATATTCCTTTAAAAGAGAGTGAGCGGATTGATGATTTAGAGCGCAACGGATATCGTATCATACAGGATACGAAGCGCTTTTGCTTCGGGATGGACGCGGTGCTTCTGTCCGGTTTTGCCAGAGTGAAAGAGGGCGCGTGCGTGTTGGATTTGGGAACCGGAACGGGGATCATTCCCATTCTTTTGGCGGCCAAGACAAGGGCGTGTCATCTGGCGGGATTAGAGATTCAGGAAGACAGCGCGGATATGGCGAGGCGCAGCGTACGCCTGAACGGACTGGAAGATAAAATTGATATTGTGACAGGAGATATAAAAGAGGCAGGGGGTCTGTTCGACGCTGCTTCTTTTGATGTTATTACCTGCAATCCGCCTTATATGACCGGTAAACACGGATTGACGAACCCGAATGACGCAAAAGCGATTGCGCGCCATGAGATTCTCTGCACCTTGGAGGATGTTATTGCACAGACAGCGAAACTGCTTAAGCCGGGCGGTAATTTCTATATGGTGCACAGACCTTTCAGACTGGCTGAGATTATGGTTCTTCTACGCGAATATAAGTTGGAACCTAAAAGAATGCAGCTTGTATATCCTTATATCGACAAGGAACCGAATATGGTATTGATTGAGGCGAACAGGGGCGGCAGACCGCGGATGACGGTCGAAAAACCTTTGATTGTATACAGTAAGCCGGGAGTATATATGCCGGAGATTTATGATATATACGGGTACTAGATAACTCGCATTGAAAGTGTATAAGGAATGATGCGGGTAAAGACAGTCATTGTGGTATATAGAATGCTGCTTACTATAAGTAACGAAATATGTGATGTAAGAGGTACATATGACAATAAAAGTACAGGAGCATAAAAAATTCATATGTTTATTATTGACGGCGCTATTGATAGGCAGCCTATGCTGTGGGTGCGGCACTTCAAAAGAAGTTATGGCGGAGTCTGTGGCAGATATAGATGCGGATACGGACAGTCCAGAGGGACAGTCTGCTGATGACGATATCGTGCAGGACGAAGCGGGAAGCACGGCACAAGATGAAGCCGCAGTACAGCATGAAGCGGCAAACGTCATAAAAGAAGGTACAGAGAATGCAGTACAAGGTGATGCGGAGAGCAGCGTGCAGGGAGATGGGGGAAATTCCGGTCAGAGCGTTTCCGGAAACGCCATGTCGGAGGATATCGAAGTGAATGCCCGCAGGGAACCCGTGAAGGTGAAGGGAATCTATGTCAGCGGGCCGGTGGCAGGTATCGACAGGATGGATACTCTCATTGAACTGGTAGACCAGACCGAATTAAACGCCATGGTCATTGACATCAAAAATGACGAAGGCAGAGTTACATATAAGATGCAGTCTGAACAGGTGCTGGAAATAGACGCGGGGGTCAGTTATATAAAAGATATCGAAGAACTGGTATCCAAGTGCAAGGAGAAAAATATTTATCTGATTGCCAGAATAGTCGCTTTCAGGGATCCATATCTTGCGGAGCAGAAGCCGGAGTGGGCTGTACATACTAAGGATGGGAACATTTTTCGCGACAAGAGCGGGCTGGCATGGGTCAATCCCTACAAACGGGAAATGTGGGATTATATGGCGGAAATTGCGCTGCAGGCGGCAGATGCGGGTTTTGATGAGATACAGTTTGACTATATCCGATTTTCAACGGACCTCAAGGAAGATGAGGTAGATTACGGGGAAGAATCAGAAAATATCGGCAAAATAGAGATTATTACGGAATTTACAAAGTATATGTATGAGAAACTAGTCCCGCAAGGAGTGTATGTTGCGGCAGATGTATTCGGCACAGTCATAGATAATGAGACCGATCAGGATATTGTGGGGCAGGACTATGTGCAGATGGCAGAATATTTGGATTATATTTGCCCGATGGTCTATCCTTCTCATTATTACAGCGGCTCATATGGAATCGCAATTCCCGATGCAGACCCTTACGCCACTATTTACGCGGCGGCATCCTCTTCCGTACAGCAACTGCAGGCGGTGCCGGAGGAAACCCGCGCGCAGGTAAGACCGTGGCTGCAGGGATTTACGGCGAGCTGGGTAGCCGGTCATATCAGCTACGGCAGGGAACAGATACGAGCTCAGATTAAGGGCGCATATGACGCCGGCTATGACGAGTGGATTGTGTGGAACGCGGCAGTTAAATATCAGCCGGAATGGTTTCTGACGGATAGTGAAGCGGAAGCCGAGCGGCAGCAGTGGGACACGGAACAGCAGCAGAAAAAAGCGGAAGAAGAGAGACGGCAGAAGGAAGCAGAGGAGCAGCGGGCAGGAGAAGGAGAACAAACTGCGGTGCAGGCGAATGAGCCGCAATCCGTGAAAACTGTCAGCGGAAACGAATAAAGGAAACGAGGAGAATTATGCCCGGGATGTTATATTTATGCGCAACCCCGATTGGGAACTTAGGAGATATGACGCAGCGCGTTATAGAGACGCTTCGCAGTGTAGATCTGATTGCGGCTGAAGATACGCGCAACAGCATTAAATTACTGAATCATTTTGAGATAAAGACTTCTATGACCAGCTACCATGAATATAATAAAGTAGAAAAAGCGGACTATCTTGTCGGGCTGATGCGGCAGGGAAAGAATGTGGCGCTTATTACAGATGCGGGCACACCTGCGATTTCCGACCCGGGTGAGGTTTTGGTTGCAAAATGTCATGAAGCAGGGATTACGGTAACATCTCTTCCGGGAGCGGCAGCGTGTATTACGGCATTGACTTTGTCAGGACTTGGCACGAGAAGATTTTGCTTCGAAGCTTTTCTGCCGGCAGATAAGAAAGAGAGAGCGGAGATACTGGAAGAACTGCGGGAAGAGTCACGGACGATCATTCTCTACGAAGCACCGCATCATTTGGTGAAGACTTTACAGGAACTGAATGAAGTTATGGGAAACAGACGGTTAACGCTATGCAGAGAACTGACCAAGAAATTCGAGACTGTGCTGCCGACAACAATCGAGAAAGCGCTCGGTATGTATGAAAGTGAAGAGCCGCGCGGAGAGTATGTTCTTGTCTTGGAGGGTAAGAGTTTAGAACAGAAGAGACAGGAGCGTCAGGCTTCATGGGAGAGTATGAGCATAGAAGAGCATATGGAATATTATGAGAAGGAAGGGATGGACGAAAAAAGTGCAATGAAGCAGGTTGCCAAAGACCGCGGAGTGCCTAAAAGAGAGATTTATCAATATTTATTGTCAAAGTGAATTGACAAAATGTAGAAAACTCGTAAAATTAAGATTGACAAATACAAAGACAGATAATATACTTTGAATGTCAAACTATTTTATCTTATGGTGAAAAAAGGAGAGCGGAAAGATGTTAGAGAGAGTTATCGAGATTATTCAGGAGCAGTTAAATTTAGAGGGAGTCGAAATTACGGAAGAGTCCTCCTTCAAGGATGATTTGGGTGCGGACTCCTTAGACTTATTTGAGCTGGTTATGGCTTTTGAGGAAGAGTACGGCGTTGAAATTCCTTCTGAAGATTTAGAGCAGATTACAACAGTAGGCGCTGTTGTTGAGTATATGAAGAGCAAAGGCGTAGAGGCATAGAATGAAAACGAAAATCACAGAGCTTCTGGGAATTGAGTACCCGATCATCCAAGGCGGTATGGCATGGGTTGCCGAATATCATCTTGCAGCGGCTGTCTCTGAGGCAGGCGGTTTGGGAATTATCGGGGCAGGCGGAGCGCCGGCATCTTTTGTCAGAGAACAGATTCAGAAAACAAAAGAGATTACGAAGAAGCCTTTCGGCGTCAATGTTATGCTGATGAATCCGGAGGCGGATGAGATTGCCAAGGTGGTTGTCGAAGAGGGCGTGCAGGTAGTGACTACCGGCGCCGGTAATCCGGGTAAATATCTGGCGGCGTGGAAGGAAGCAGGCATTAAGGTTATTCCCGTTGTTGCCAGTGTTGCGCTTGCCAAGATGATGGAGCGCGCCGGGGTAGATGCAGTGATTGCCGAGGGAACGGAGTCAGGCGGACATATCGGTTCTGCGACTACGATGACACTTGTACCGCAGGTAGCAGACGCGGTGAATATTCCGGTCATTGCGGCGGGTGGTATTGGAGACGGCAGAGGCTTCGCGGCGGCAATGATGCTGGGTGCGGAAGCCGTACAGATGGGAACGAGATTCGTTGTAGCGAAAGAGTCCATCGTGCATGAGAATTATAAGAAAAAAATTCTGACAGCGAAAGATATTGATTCGGAAGTGACAGGTATGACGCATGGTCATCCGGTCCGCCAAATCCGCAATCAAATGACAAGAGAATATCTGAAACTGGAGAAGGCGGGCGCGCCTTTTGAGGAATTGGAGCATTTGACGCTTGGCGCACTGCGTAAGGCAGTAGTGGAAGGCGATACCGTTAACGGTACATTGATGGCGGGTCAGATTGCAGGTATGATCAAGGAAGAGCAGACTTGTGCGGAGATGATTCAGGAAATCATGACGCAGGCAGAAGCTTTGTTGACAAAGAAATAAGACAATAAGAGCGCAAGCTCGATGGCTTGCGCTTTTCTTTTAGATAAATACTTTGAAATTCAAACTATTGTCAACAGACGAGCAAAAAGGATGAGAAAGGTGGAAAAATGGGTAAAATAGCATTTATGTTCCCGGGACAGGGAGCGCAGTATGTAGGCATGGGTAAAGATTTTTACGATCAGATTCCGGTAAGCAAGGAGATGTTTGAACTTGCAAGTAAGGCGAGCGGATTAGATGTACCGGCACTTTGCTTTGAGGAAAATGAACAGATTAATATTACGGAGTATACGCAGATTGCCATGTTGGCTGCCGAGGTGGCAATGCTAAAAGCAATAGAAGAGAAGGGATTAAAACCGGATGTTGCGGCGGGTCTAAGTCTGGGAGAGTACGGTGCACTGGCAGCAAGCGGTGTAATGAGTGCAGAGGATGTGTTTAAGATTGTGCGAAAACGAGGTATTTATATGCAGGAGGCAGTTCCGAACGGCGGCGCTATGGTGGCTGTGCTCGGATTGGATACGGCAGTAATTGAGAAAATATGCGAGGAAACGGAAGGATGTGTGTCGATTGCCAACTATAATTGTCCCGGACAGATTGTAATTACCGGCGAGGAAGGTGCGGCGCAGGCAGCAGTGGAGAAACTGACGGCAGCGGGTGCCAAGAGATGTGTGCCGCTTAAAGTGAGCGGACCTTTTCATTCTTCATTACTCGTGGGAGCAGGAGAGAAACTGGCAAAAGAACTTGAAAATGTGGAAATTTGTGATATTCAGATTCTTTACATTGCAAATGTCACGGCGGACTATGTAAAAGATAAATCTGAGGTGAAGTCTCTTTTGGAGAAACAGGTGTCCTCATCCGTGAAATGGCAGCAGACAATAGAGCGCATGATTGCCGACGGCGTAGATACTTTCATAGAGATTGGACCCGGTAAGACACTATCCGGATTTATGCGCAAGATTAACAAGGACATGAAAGTTTATAATGTAGAGAAAGTGGAAGACTTGGATAAACTTAGTGAGCTGATGTAATATTGTGAATTGATTTGCTGTTGAAACACATTTATCCATAAAATGGTAAGCATAAATAGGAGGAGACTATGTTAACAGGAAAAGTGGCGTTAGTGACCGGCGCCGGACGGGGAATCGGACGACAGATTGCGCTGACATTAGCCGAATATGGGGCAGACGTAATTGTAAATTATAACGGTTCCAAAGAAAAAGCGGAAGAAGTAGTTGCAAAGATTGAAGGGATGGGTCGAAAAGCAGTAGCAGTCCAGTGCAGTGTGGCGGATTATGAAGCGTGCGGCAAGATGATTACGGATATGCTGACTGAATTCGGACATATTGACATTTTAGTAAATAATGCAGGTATTACCAAGGATAATCTGGTGATCAAGATGACGGAGGAAGACTTTGACGCGGTCATCGATACGAATCTAAAAGGTACTTTTAATACGATGAAGCATATGTATCGTCCTTTTATAAAACAAAAAGTGGGAAGAATTATTAATTTATCATCTGTTACCGGCATACTTGGCAATGCAGGACAGGCGAATTATGCGGCGTCCAAAGCGGGAGTGATTGGTTTGACGAAGTCGATGGCAAGGGAGCTGGCAAGCAGAAATATTACGGTCAATGCTGTGGCGCCCGGTTTTATAGATACGGATATGACACAGGCAATGACAGACAGTGCGAAGGAAGCAACACTGGCACAAATTCCGTTAAAGCGCGTAGGCACGCCCGAAGATATTGCGGAGACGGTGGCATTTCTTGCAAGTGATAAGGCGTCTTATATTACGGGACAGGTTATCTCGGTGGACGGCGGAATGGCGATGTGAGAATGATATGGCTTAAAGATGAATAAATAAACGGAGGCAGGTATATGAGCAGAAGAGTTGTTGTGACAGGAATGGGAGCGATTACGCCCATCGGATTGAGCGTAGATGAATTTTGGCAGGGAATTAAGGAAGGTAAAATCGGCTTCGACCGGATTACCAGATTTGATACGACGGATTTCAAGTGTAAGCTTGCGGCGGAAGTTAAGGGCTTTGACGGTAAGAACTATATGGATTTCAAGGCAGCAAAGAGAATGGAGCTGTTCTCTCAGTATGCAGTGGCAGCGACGAAGGAAGCGATTGCGGATGCCGGACTTGATATGGAGAAGGAAGACCCCTACCGCGTGGGTGTTGCAGTAGGTTCCGGAACAGGTTCTTTGCAGGCTATGGAACGTTCCCACAGCAGATTAGTGGAGAAAGGACCTTCCAGAATTGAACCGTTATTTGTTCCGCTGACAATTTCCAATATGGCGGCAGGTAACGTGTCTATTCAGTTTGGATTAAAAGGCAAGAGTATTAATGTAGTGACGGCTTGTGCGACCGGAACCAATTCCATAGGAGAAGCCTTTCGGGCTATTCAGTATGGTGACGCGGAAGTGATGGTTGCAGGCGGTACGGAAGGAAGCGTTTGTCCTATCGGTATCGGAGGGTTTTCGGCTTTGACAGCGTTGTCCACCAGCGAGGATCCGACGAGATGCTCCATCCCTTTTGATAAGGAAAGAAGCGGTTTCGTTATGGGCGAAGGCGCGGCTGTCGTGGTATTGGAGGAATTGGAGCATGCAAAAGCGAGAGGCGCGAAGATTTACGCAGAAGTTGCCGGATATGGCTGTAGTTCCGATGCGTACCATATTACTTCCCCGGCGGAGGACGGAGCTGGCGCGGCAAAAGCGATGGAGTATGCAATTGCAGACGCGGGAATTGAGAAAGAGGACGTCACATATATCAATGCGCACGGAACCGCGACACATCACAATGACCTTTTCGAGACAAGGGCAATTAAGCTCCTGTTTGGAGAACATGCGAAAGATATTAAGATTAATTCTACCAAATCTATGGTAGGACATCTTCTGGGCGCAGCCGGGGCAGTTGAATTTGTGGCTTGTGTTAAGGAGCTGGAAGAAGGATATATTCACCGGACGGTAGGATATCAGGTTCCGGACGAAGAATGCGACCTAAATTACTGTCAAGAGGCGTATGAAGAAGACTTCGAGTATGCGTTGTCTAATTCCCTCGGTTTCGGTGGACACAATGCAAGTCTTCTGGTGAAGAGGTATCACGAATAAGAGGCGATTCAGGAAGCCGATCAGGAAGGCAGAATCGTCGAATGGAAATGTATAATGAGTAATGAATGAAGAAGGAGATACAGATATGTCGCTGATGACAGCAAAGGAAATCATGGAAATTATTCCTCACAGACAGCCTTTTATGCTGATTGATACGATTGAGGAATTAGAAGAGGGCAAAAGAGTAGTTGCGAAAAAGTGCGTTTCCTATAATGAACCGTTCTTTGCGGGACATTTTCCTAAGGAACCGGTGATGCCCGGTGTGTTGATTGTAGAAGCATTGGCTCAGACCGGTGCGGTAGCAATCTTAAGTCAGCCGGAATTTAAAGGGAAAACAGCATATTTTGCCGCAATCAATAATGCTAAATTCAAAGGAAAAGTTGTGCCCGGCGATGTGCTGACTTTGGAGACGGAGATTATTAAAATCAAAGGCCCCATTGGCGTAGGTGCAGCGAAGGCATACGTGGATGGCAGGCTGGTGACGCAGGCTGAGCTTACTTTTGCAATAGGGGAAGCATAGAAGGTGTAAATGAAGAACTGTAATATATACTGCGGTTAAGCGATGCGCTTGGCAGTGGTTAAAGTGTATGAGGAGAAACGGATGGCGATAATAAAACCTCTCGTAATAGGTGACTTGACAGCAAAAGTACCGCTCATTCAAGGCGGTATGGGCGTGGGTGTGAGCCTTTCGTCTCTGGCAGGCGCAGTGGCAGCCGAAGGTGGAATCGGTGTGATTTCCACGGCACAGATTGGCTACAGAGAACCGGATTTTGATAGCAATCCGATTGGGGCAAATCTGCGTGCTATTAAGACGGAAATTCAAAAGGCACGTCAGATTGCAAAAGGCGGTATTCTCGGTGCGAATATCATGGTTGCCACGAGAAAATATGAAGAATATGTCAAGTCGGCTGTAGAGGCAGGTATTGATTTGATTATATCGGGCGCCGGATTACCGATGGATTTGCCAAAGCTAGTCGGTACGGCAAAGACAAAACTGGCACCTATCGTGTCCAGTGTCAAATCCGTACAGGTCATCATGCGCTACTGGTGGAAAAAGTACAGCAGACTGCCGGACGCAATAGTCATTGAAGGACCGTTGGCGGGAGGACATCTCGGATTTCATAAAGAGCAGCTTGAGGATGTCGATGGGCTCCATTATGACGATGAAGTCAAAGCAATTATAGATAAAGTGAATGAAACGGCATCAGAGCATGAGACAGAGATTCCGGTCATTATGGCTGGCGGTGTGTATACTCGTGAAGACATGGAGCATTATATGGAAATGGGAGTTTCGGGAGTACAAGTTGCGACTCGTTTCGTGACAACTTATGAGT